>Ga0315277_10000413_pt1 | contig 68542 bp, 80 predicted proteins | sample YL17G05_15_MG_FD_203695 | JGI IMG/M metagenome (GOLD analysis project Ga0315277, IMG submission 203695) | Sediment microbial communities from Yellowstone Lake, YNP, Wyoming, USA - YL17G05_15 | ecosystem: Environmental > Aquatic > Freshwater > Lake > Sediment | place: USA: Wyoming | collected...
AGAAAATCAATCTTGTGCAATTCCTCGAAACATTACGCCTGGCACATACCGGATTGCCCTTGTTGCCGACAATGACACGAAGGATGAATATTTGTACGCTTACAGCGATGGAAGCATCATAATAAGCATTGCTAAATAAAAAATCTTTTCCTAAATGCGGTGCGATAATCTCAAGCCGCATTTAATTTTGGGAATTTGACAAAATAAAAAGTATTGGTATAATTTGGAATATAGGAGCGCAACAGCTCTTAAAAAATTTGGTGAGAGAATGAAAAAACTGGTGGTTATTATAATATTATTAAGCCTTATGGCTGTGTCTGTGGGCATCTATGTGTCCGACGAGGAGAACATCCGGTTTTCCGATCCGGTACCCGAAAAACCTGTTATCGAGGTTTTATCTCCAGAAAGAGGAATCCAGGTCTTGTTTTTTGACCAAAAGCAAACAGTGAAATGGACGTACTGGGGATTTACCGGGAAGTACATGGGTTTGAATATGGAGACCGCGGCAATCTTTCTGCAATTCCCGGACGGAGAGAAGTGTTATCTGGGTTCCTCCCCGTCTTTTACGGGAAGATTTTCTTTCACATTGAAGGAAAACCAACCCTGCGGTTCCCGAAACATTACTCCTGGAAAGTATAAATTTGTCATTGTTATATACAGTAACAGTTTAAACGAATACTTTTATTCTTATAACAATCCCATTGTTAGGGTGGAACCGATAAGGCAAATCAGCCCTCTTAACTTTCAAGGGCTTGAATAAAATAATGCGGCAAGATAATCTCAAACCGCATTTTTATTTTTGCCCAATTTTACATCTGTGGATTAAAAGTGGAAAAATAAGGGGTTTTCCTCATATTTTAATATGGAATATTGTGGTTGACTAGGTATGTTCGGTGGGATATAAAGGATACATAGTGGGGAAATGTGGATAAAGGTGTTGATAACTAAGCAAAACTGTGGATAAGTCCATGTTTATAGGAGAATACAAATATTCAATTGATGAGAAAAAAAGACTGGCTGTTCCGCCTAAATTCCGCCAGCTACTGGGTAAAAAAGCAGTAATTACTCGCGGTTTAGACCAATGTCTTTTCCTTTATTCGTTTAAAGAATGGGGGAGTCTGGCTGATAAACTTGCCCATCTGCCTTTGGCCCAAGCCGACGCCAGAGGGTTCGCCCGCTTAATGCTTACCGGAGCAATGGAAGTCACCTTTGATAATTTAGGAAGAATATTAGTCCCTGATTATTTGAAAAACTATGCTTTGCTTAAAAAGAAAATAGTTGTTGCTGGAGTTTTCAACCGGGTGGAAATCTGGGACGAGACAAAATGGCAGGAATACAAGGATAAGACGGAAACCGCGGTAGGCGATATGGCGGAACGTTTAAAAGAATTAGGTGTTTAAAATGCATATACCTGTTCTTCAAAAAGAAGTCATCAAGTATTTAGACCCAAAACCAAATGAGAACTTTATTGATTGTACTTTAGGTGAGGCAGGGCACAGCATGGCGATACTGGAAAAGAACAGCCCTAAAGGAAAGGTCTTGGGAATAGATCTGGATAAGAATCAAATTTCAAAACTTAAAGGAATACAAAGATTAATCCTAGTCAACGACAATTTTTCCAATCTTGAAGAGATCGTTAAAAAAGAAAAGTTTAGTTCCGTTTCCGGCATCTTGCTTGATCTGGGAATGTCTAGTGGACATTTAGAAGAAAGCGGCAGAGGATTCAGTTTTTTGAAAAAAGAGCCGCTGGATATGAGATACGACTTGGAAAATCCTTTAACCGCGGAAAAGATATTAAACTACTGGTCGGAACAAGAAATAAGAAAAATTCTGGAAGAATACGGGGAAGAAAGATTTTCTTCTTCAATTGCCAGGGAAATTATTGAACAAAGGAAAGTAAAACCAATTCAAAATACGTTTCAGATAATAGAAATTTTAAAAAAAGCAATCCCATATAAATATCAGCATCAGCGCATTCATTTCGCAACCAGAACATTTCAATCATTAAGGATTGCGGTAAACGACGAATTAAATAATTTAAAAAAAGTTCTGCCTCAGGCCGTTCTGATTCTAAAGCCAGGAGGAAGACTGACAGTCATTTCCTTCCATTCTTTAGAAGACAGAATTATTAAAAACTTCTTTAAGGAGAGGGCTGCGGCAGGAGAATTAAAAATATTAACCAAAAAGCCGATTGGTCCCGGCGAACAAGAAATTAAAAATAATCCGCGCTCCAGATCAGCAAAACTGAGAGCAGCAGAAAAAATATGAACAACAGTCTAGTTTCCAGTTTTCCAATCTCGATATTTCCAATCAGATTGAAAAAATCAACCTTCTTTTCCAAGGCTTTTTGGCTGATGATGACCTTAGTAACCCTTGCCCTTATCATCGCCTGTGTTTTCCAGCTAAATGCCCAAACCAGGGAAAGATATCTTATTAAAGGATATGAGAATAAATTGGACCAAATTACCCAGGAAAACAGGGTTTTAGAGATTAATTATTCAAAAACCAATTCTTTGGATACTATAGGAACCCTGGCCCAGAATCAGGTTTTTGAGAAAACCCAGAAAATTGAATACATCCGGGTTTTAGACAGCACGGCTTTGGCAAAATAATCTTTATGCGCAATTGGAGAGTTAATTTCATTTTGTTTTGCGTTTTTCTTTTCGGCCTAGTAATCATTGGCCGTCTTTTTTATCTCCAGGTTCTAAAAGGTGATTATTACAAAGCCATGGCTCAGGGTTTGTATAATATAGAGGAGGAACCGGGAGCAGAAAGGGGAGAAGTTTTTTTTGTTAAAGGGGAGCCTCTGACCATAAATATGAACTGGCCCTTAGTTTATGTTTCCCCGAAGGAAGTTAAGAATAAAGAAGAAACAGCCCAGACACTTTCAGAAATCATTTCCCTTGATAAGAACTCTATTTTGGAACAATTACAAAAAGAAGGCCTTTACGAAGTTATTAAAAAAAGATTAACCGATGAAGAAGTTAAAAAGGTAAAAGAGTTGAATTTAGCCGGCATTTATTTGGGAGAAGAAAAAGGCAGGTATTACCCCCAGGAAACATTAGCCTCCCAAATGATTGGATTCTTTGGCGCCGATAAAAAAGGACAATATGGCTTGGAAGGTTATTATGATGAAATACTTAAAGGAGAAAAAGAGCAAAAGGGCAGTGATTTATTTTTAACCGTTGATTATTCAATCCAATTCACGGCGGAAAAATTATTAGAGAAAGCCAAGGAAAATTTAAAGATCGAAAGCGGACAAATTATTGTAATGGATCCCCATTCCGGTAAAATTCTGGCTTTAGCCAATTATCCTTCTTTTAACCCCAATCAATACTCAAAGGTTAAAGATTTATCACTTTTTCAAAATTCGGCAACCCAGAAGATTTTTGAACCCGGCTCGGTTTTTAAACCCTTTACCATGTCTGCTGCTTTGGAAGAGGGAAAGGTTACTCCCCAGACCACTTACGTTGATAGCGGAATGGTTAGAATCGGAGGGTATAAGATTGAAAATTACGGCCAGAGGGTTTGGGGAGAAAGAACAATGACCGAGGTTTTGGAAAAATCAATCAATACCGGAGCAGTATTTGCAGAACAGCAGCTGGGAAATGATTTATTCCTTAAATACGTTGAGAAATTCAAGGTTTTCGAGCCGACGGGAATTGACACTGAAGAGATTTATTCTGAAAACAAGGAATTTAAAAAAGGTTATGAGATAAATTTTGCCAATGCCAGTTTCGGCCAGGGAATTGAAATGACTCCCATCCAGCTTATCAGGGCTTACAGCGCTATTCTTAATAACGGGAAATTGGTTAAGCCATATATTGTGGAGAAAATTAAGAAAAATGAAGAGGTTTCCGAAACCAAACCTTTTATTGATGATAATGCGGTAATTTCTCCCAAGACCACTGCTCAAATTATAAATATGATGGTCAGTGTTGTTAAAAGCGGTTACGCCAAGCCGGCCCAGATACCTGGTTATTACGTAGGAGGAAAAACCGGGACTGCTCAGATATCCTATTCGGCTTTAGGAATTAAAAAAAGCGGTTATTCCGAAAAGACCTGGCAGAGTTTTATCGGCTTTGCTCCGGCTTTCAATCCTCGCTTTGTTATTCTGGTAAAACTGGACAATCCCCAGGCCAAGACCGCTGAATACTCGGCCGTTCCCATTTTCCATGATCTGGCAAAATACATAATTGATTATTATCAAATTCCTCCTGATTATACCGAATAATATGAACAAATTAGTTAATTTCATTTTTTCTTTAAGAAAACCCAAGCTTATCATTGTTTCTGGTTCAAACAGCCAGAAAATAAAGGAAAATATCCAGCAGGTTTTAAAGCCCTACCTTAAAACAATTAAGGAGGTTTTGGTTATTGAAAGCAATCTGGAAAACATTGAAGAGATTAAATTTTTGATGAAAAATTCTTCCTTGCCCGTTTTGACTCTTAATAATGTTCCTTTTGAAAAAATTAAGGCTGTTACTGGTGAAATGCCAAGCCAGGGTTTTTTAATTTTGAAATTTGATGAAGAAATTATTAAGAGATTGAAAGAAGAAACTCCTCTTTCTTTTTTAAGTTTCGGTTTTGATGAAAGGGCTGATTTTTCTGCCAGCGATATTAGGATAAACGGGGGAGTTAATTTTAAAATCAATTACAAAGGAAATATTGTTCCTGTTTGGCTGGATAAATCAAAAGGAGAAGAACAAATCCCTTTTGTTTTGGAAACAGCAGCTGTAGGAACTGTTTTAGGTCTAAATCTTATTGAAATTTCCCAAGCCCTTAAAACTCCTGACAAAATCTGATTTTTATGTTAGATTTCTTATAAAGGGCCCCATCGTCTAGTGGCCTAGGACATGTCGTTCTCAACGACGGAACACCGGTTCGACTCCGGTTGGGGCCGCAGCTTACATAAGGAGGCTTTTTTTATTTGTAGTTCTTTTAATTTTTTGATTTAATATATTAATGAATAAATCTGTTTATGCCATAGCTACAATTGCCGGGACTATTATCGGAGTAGGTCTTTTTTCTTTACCATACATCACTCTTAAGGTTGGTATACCGGTGATGCTTTTTTATTTCCTGGTCTTGGGTTTTTTGGTTACCATTATCCATTTGTTTTTCGGAGAAATAGCTCTTAAGACTCCAGATTACAAGCGCTTGCCGGGTTTCGCCAGGATTCATTTAGGTGGCTGGGCGGAGAAAGTTTCTCTTGTTTCCACGATACTGGGTCTTTTTGGCGCGCTTCTGGCTTATTTAATAGTGGGGGGAGAATTTTTAAAGGGATTGCTTTTTCCTTTTTTCGGAGGAAGTAATACCATATATGTTCTTTTATACTTATTCATCGGTGCTCTTTTGATTTTTCTCGGAATAAAAGCGGTTGCCAAAATTCAGTTTTGGGGAATGTTTTTATTTTTAGTTATTCTAGCCTTGATATTTTTAAAAGGAAAAGGACTGATTAATGCCGATAATTTGCTTTTTTCTTTTGGTAGCGGGAATTTCAAGTATGTTTTTCTGCCTTACGGTCCGATCCTTTTTTCTTTGTGGGGAGCAGCTCTGATACCTGAAGCGGAGGAAATGGTGTCGGACAGAAAGCAATCACTTAAAAAAATAATAGTCATTTCTACCTTAATTCCCGTCTTGGTTTATCTTTTTTTCATTTTCTTAGTTTTAGGGATTACTGGTAATCAGACAACAGAATCAGGTCTTACCGGCCTTGTTAATTTTTTAGGTCCTGATGCGGTCAGGCTCGGATTTTTGTTCGGGCTTCTGACCACCTTTACTTCTTTTATTACCTCAGGTCTTACTCTCAAGAAGGTTTTTTCATACGATTTAAAAGTAAAAAAGGAATTTGCCTGGGCTCTGACTTGTTTTATTCCTTTGATTTTGTTCTTTCTGGGCATTAAGCAATTTATTCCGGTCATATCTTTTGTGGGCGGGGTGATGCTGGGCGTTGATGGTATTTTAATCCTTCTGATGTATCATAAAATAAAGAAAAAACCTTTAGTGGTTTATCCTTTAATTTTAATATTCGTAGTCGGCATCATTTACGAAATAACCTACTTCTTTAAATAAATTATGCTTTGGTTTTATCTTCTTCTTTTTTTTACCTGCTGCGCCGTTTTTTACTTCGTCGGGGAATTGGTGGTCAGTGGTTTGATGAGGATGGCCATATTTCTTGGCTGGAGGGAGTTTGTTGTCGCTTTCATTGTCATTGCTTTTGCTTCCTCTTTGCCCAATCTCTTTGTCGGTATTTCTTCCGCCATGGCTAAGATACCTGAGTTGTCTTTTGGCGATGTGGCTGGAAATAATCTGGTTGCTTTGACAATAGGCATTGCTTTGGCAACCTTTTTTACCAAAAAGGGGATTCCGGCTGACAGCCGGGCAATACAGACAACCGCTGTCTTTACCATGGTTTCAGCTATCCTGCCCCTGGTTCTGGTTTTAGACGGCAATCTTTCCCGGATTGATGGAATAATTCTTATAGGGTTTTTCATCTTTTATCTTTTCTGGCTTTTTTCTAAGGAAGAAAGGTTTACCAAGGTTTATGACGGCCATAAGAGCCGTCCCTTTAAAGATTTTAGTAATTTTATGAAAGATTTATTAAAGGTTTTTCTGGGGATTTTCTTTTTGATTCTTTCTTCCCAGGGCATTGTTAAGTCATCTCAATTTTTTGCCACAGCCTTTAATATGTCTTTGATTTCCATCGGGGTTTTGATTACCGGTGCAGGCAGCACCTTACCAGAAATCTATTTTGCTGTGGCTTCGGCCAAAAAAGGAGAGACCTGGCTGATATTGGGAGATATGATGGGTGCGATTATTATTCCCGCTTCTTTGGTTTTAGGGATTGTTGCTTTGATTTGTCCCATTCAGATTTCTGATTTTTCTCCTTTTGCCGTAGCCAGGATTTTTCTTGTTATTTCTGCCCTTGTTTTCTATTTTTCCGTCCGTTCAAAGCACAGAATTAGCAAAAAGGAAGGTTTGATTCTTCTCCTTATTTACATTGCATTTCTTTTCGTTGAAAACTTGATTCATTAAGCTATTTAAGCTATATTAAGCCTATGGAACAGGTTTTTCTTTTTGTCATTATTGCTGTACAATTTGTCATTATAGTATTGTTTGCAATAATAATTTTTAGGAGAAATCCGAAAAACGAAGCTAGTTCTTTTTTAATGCTCCAGCAGCAATTGAATCAGCTCAATGAAACAATGGGAAAGAATCTGTCCGATTCGGCTAAGTTCATCCAAAACCAGTCAGACCAGAGCTTCAAGATTATCCAGAACGTTACGGAAAAAGTTGCCCGGTTAGAAGAAACCAACCGTCAAGTGGTGAGCTATGCTGACCAACTCAACAAGCTTCAGGATATTCTGAAAAATCCTAAGCAAAGAGGGGTTTTGGGAGAATATTATTTAGAAACCGTTTTAAAGAATGTTCTTCCACCAGGAACCTATCAGATGCAATACGGATTGGGCAAAGATGAAAGGACAGATAAAGAATTGATAGTTGATGCCGTTGTTTTTGTGGGAAAGAACATCATTCCCATTGATTCTAAATTCAGCTTGGAAAATTACAACCGGATGGTAGAAGCTTCCGACCAGAATGAAAAGAAAAGGTATGAAAACGCTTTCATATCTGATCTAAAGAATAGAATTGAGGAAACGGCTAAATACGTCAAGCCAGAGAAAAAGACCATGGATTTTGCCTTCATGTTTATACCTTCGGAAGCGGTATATTACGACCTTTTAATCAACAAAGTGGGAGCCATTACCGAAGAAACCAATAATCTGATTTATTATGCGGGAAAGAAGAAAGTAATAGTTGTTTCTCCCACGTCCTTCTTAGCCTATCTTCAGACCGTTTTGCAGGGATTGAGAAATCAGAAGATTTCCGAACAAGCCCAAGAAATCATCAGAGAGGTGGAAAGGCTGGGAAAGCATTTACTAATTTATAGCGAGCACATGAAGAAGATGGGAGGTCATCTGGGAACGACTGTCAGTCTTTATAACAAGGCGAACAAGGAGTTTTTAAAGATAGACAAGGACGTGGTGAAGATTACTGGCAATGAGTCCAAATTGAAAGCCTCAGAAGAAATAGACAAACCGTTATTAGAAGATTAATTTAAATTTTAAAAAACATGTTAGCAGTAATACAAACAGGGGGAAAACAATATCTTGTTATCCCCGGACAAAGAATAAAAATTGAAAAGATTGAAAAAAAAGAAGGAGATGAAATAATTTTCAAGCAGGTTTTGTTATTGGAAAAGAATAAGAAACTGGAAATCGGGAATCCTTTTGTCAGTGGTGCTGAAGTAACTGGTAAGGTTTTAAAGCAGGGGAAAGCTAAAAAACTCATTGCTTTTAAATACAAAGCCAAGAAACGCTATAAAGTAAAAAAAGGCCACAGGCAGCCTTTTACCGAGGTGGAGATAGTGAAAATAGAGACAAAAAGCAGTTAATTTTAAGCAGGATTTACTCTTAAAAGTTTGTCAATTTGATTTGACATTTTTTTATATTGGTGTATAATATATATCATAAGAGCAGTTCTTTTTAAAAATTTAAAAGAGGAAAGAAAAAATTAGATGGCTTAACCTGTCTATTGGTCTATATGATTTAGTAGACAGATTTAGCCATCTAATGAGCTTAGGAGGTGATATTGGGTGGCAAAGAGAGCATTATTGGTACCTGGACTTCAAGTTAAAAAGTTTGTTGCGTCGTCAAGATGGGAAAAGCTTTTAAGAATCCTGAAAAAGAAAGGATGGGAGATCTACGTTTCCAATTACGGGAACGGACAGCCCATGAAGAAATCACTTGTTCACTATGCCGCATTTGTGGCAGAGGAGATCAAAAGAATCCATCCCGACGTGATTTTTGCCCATTCCATGGGCGGACTGATTGTGAGATACGCCATTGAAAAACTGGGGTGTGGTTTCTCGGGATTAAAAGTATTCCTTATGGAAAGCCCGCACCAGGGCTTACCCGATGAAGGCGTGTCCTTCGGAAGAATGCTGACTAAGGTTGTTGCGTTTTTCAAGAAGCTCGAAGGCTTTAATTGGGACATGGAAGACTGGGAATCCTGGAATGACATGAAGAAGGGAAGCGGTTTTCTTAAGGGGCTGAACAGGGATTATGATCCAAAAACCCGGATAGGAGTCTGCTATTATCAGATAGGCGGAGCCCTTAACTGGCTGTTTCCTGAGACATTTGATCTCCCGCGCAGCGTTCGTGAGGGTCTGCCTTCTGAAATTGAAATAAAATACCACTCCTTAACCCACAGGGAAATCTTCCCAACAGTTGGTCACTCCGGTTTGAAAAAAAACGATAAGGTGATCAGCTACATGATGGGAATTATTGATGGCTCTTGGAATTATTGATTCCTAAACTCTTTCCTCTTTTCTTTTTTTCAACTCATAATAACTTGTGATTTGGAAAAAGGGAAAGAAATACAGAAAAGCAGCCATTTGGCTGCTTTTCTAATACTTTTAATTTTAAATTATTTTCTTCCTTCTAGGGCTGCACCCAGGGTTTCTCCATCAGCATATTCCAGTTCAGCGCCCATTGGCAGTCCTTTGCCCAACTGGGTAATTTTTTTATTTAACGGCTTTAAAAGCCTTTCCAGGTATAAGGTTGTTGCTTCTCCTTCGGTTGTGGAATTGAACGCAATGATAATTTCTTCAATCTCCGGATGGTTTTTCAGTCTTTCTTCCAGGGCATTTATTCTTAATTTTTCAAAATCTGTTTTTTTTAAGGAAGAAACGGTTCCTCCCAGGATAAAATACAAACCTTTGTACTTCTTTATTTTTTCAAAAGAAATGAGGTCGGTTTCTTTTTCCACTATGCAAAGCAGGGTTTTGTCTCTCATCGGGTCGGAACAGACTTCGCAGAGATCTCCTTCTCCTTCAAAAGGATTGAAGCAGGAAGAACAGGTTTTAACCTTGTTTTTAAGTTCTGAAATTGCATTGATTAATTCCTCAATTTCTTCTTTGGGTTTTTGGATTAAATAGAAAACAAATCGGGCAGCAGTTCTTGGCCCGACAGTAGGAAATTTGGAAAATATCTTAATGAGTTTTTCCGCGGATAAAGATTTCATTCTTCTTGATAGCTTTTATCCAGGTTTCTGAAGGAAACTCTGGTTTCGTCAAAATACAACTCTACTTTGCCGACCGGTCCGTTTCGATGCTTGGCAATGATTATGTCGGCAATGTTTTTTCTGGTGGTATCCTGCCTGTATCTGTCTTCTCGGTAAATGAATAAAACCACATCGGCGTCCTGCTCCAAAGCTCCGGTTTCTCTTAAATCGGAAAGTCTGGGAATTTGCGGTGAGCGTTGTTCCGTTGCCCTGGACAGCTGAGATAGGGCTAAAACCGGCACGGCTAACTCTCTGGCCAAGGATTTGAGAGAGCGGGAGATTTCCGTCATTTGCTGAACCATAGTGGTCATGGTGTTCCTGGGCTCCATTAATTGCAGATAGTCAACAATAATGAGTCCCAGGCCTTTTTCCGCCTGCAGTCTTCTGGCCATGGCTCTCATTTGGAGAACGTTTACCATGGAGGCATCGTCAATATATATGGGAGCTTCTGATAATACTCCTAAGGCGTGTTGGATTCTGGAAAAATCATTATCTTCTCCTTCTCCTGAGAGTTTTCCCGTTCTTAATCTCCACAAATCAATTCCTGCCTGGTCGGCAATCAATCTGTCAACCAGCTGGTCTTTGGACATTTCTAAACTGAAAATTCCTACCGGTGTTTTCTCATTAATTGCTACGTGGCCGGCAATATTCATTGCCAAAGCACTGTTATGAACAATAAAATCATTGGCTATGAAGTTATGGGTATTGGGAATAGTTAAGTCGTATACTTGTTTTTTACCGATATATTTAATACTAACAATTCTATCCCAATAAATATCGCTTACCGAGAGCTGTTTTAATTCTTGAGAAGAAAATACTTCTGCTAATTTTGTTATAGTTTCACGTCGAGGGGAGCGGCGAAAAGCATGAATGTTGTGAGTTTTAGGTAGTCCTAATTTTGGATAAATTGAATACCAGCTTTTCTCCCCTTTTATTTTTAGAATTTTTTCCCAAATTTCAATAGGTAAGGTATCCTGCGTCCACATCTTTTTTGTTCTTGATATTTTTTTCTTTGCCTTGTTGATTGCTCCCTTTTTTCCGTAGATTCCAATTTCATTAATAAAAGTGAGTACATTTTCAGCATTATGAATTTCTAATTCATAGGCAATCTTATAGTTCTTTTTAAGCTTCATCTTCTTCTGTCTAATCTTGCTTATAATGCCAAATCTTAAAAGTAAATGCTGAACCTGTTTTATTAATTTTTTTGAAGAAGAACAGTAAGAAATATGATAATTTTTTTCCTTATCTTCCCAAAGACTTCCATCGCAAGCAAAAAGTCGATTTAAAAACAAAGACAGTCTTTCTTTGGTAAATGTAAACACGATCTCGGGTATAAATTTTTCTCTACTTAGTTTGCCCATTAATCCTAATGAATTGAGCCATTCTGTCACGCTATTTTTAGAAATTATTTTATAGTATTCTTTTAGCAAACTTCTTTTTTGGTCATCTGACAAATCTAATGAACTTAGAATTTTATTAAAATTTTGAGACAGAGGAAGGTAATGTCCGTTTAAAACCAGAGAAATTGTGGTAAGACAAAGATTAGTTTTCTTTGCTAATTCTGCCTGGGTTATTCCTGATTTTTCTACAAATCCCTTTAGTTTTTTAGCTATTAATTTAATTTTCTTTTTAGGAACCTCTTTAATGCCGGAAGAAGAATAAGTAATGAGCCTTCTTCTTACTTTCATTTTAGGAAACCTTAAAATACTCTGAATAAAATCTTTAATAATATATTTATTACAATTTGTAAATCTAGGAGTTCGATTAGTTAATCCACCTTCTGCAATAAAATAAGACAGGGCTTTAACTTGATATTCCGGTAAAGCCATTTTTCCAAAGATTGGAATTCTTCTCGGAACAGCTATTCTATCACCGGGCCGTAATTCAGATAGCAATTTCCATCCATTTATTGTTAAAAATGGATGAGTGATGGTTGTTTCAATTTCTTTTCCTAAAGCTGTTTTTACTTCAAAAACTGGTTTTTTACCATTATTAATAAACTTACCCACCGCTGTTTTAGAGATTTTGAGATTGTTATCCAATGTTAGAACTTCATTTTTTTTATTTTTAACTAAATTTTCAATAGTACAAATACTCCCTGGATTTGGGCTAACAATTTCAGTGTCTTTACTAATACATTTTCCCATTGAGGGTCTGGAAGCCAGAATGATTAAATCTGATTTTTGAAGGCCTGACAGCATATTATCCAAGCTGGTAAAGCCGGTTTTCAAACCCCTGGAGCTTTCTTTATGCTTGGACAGATTGTCAATTCTCTCAAAAGCTTCTCCCAGGCTTTCTTTTATGGGCAGGAATTTCTGGGAAAGCCCTTTTTGGGCAATGCTGAAGATTCTTTTCTCCGCCTGGTCCAGCAGCACCTCCGGGTCTTCGTTTTCGTTATACCCGTAAGTTGTCACCTCCGAACCAGCGTCAATCAAATCTCTTAGGATTCTTTTTCTTTGGATAATCTTGGCATAGTTTAAGATATTGCTGGCCGTTGGAACCGAGTTTATCATTTCCGTCAAATAGCTGTTTCCCCCTATTTCTTCCAGTTTTTCTTTTTCCCTCAACCTATTGGCAACGCTTAAAAGGTCTATGGGCTCGTTTTTTTCGAAAAGCTCTTGGCAAACCTGGTAGATTTCCTGGTGGATTCCTCTATAAAAATCCTTGGAACTAATAAAATCAATCACCTTTACAATGGCGTTTTGATCAAGCAATAAACAGCCTAAAAGCGATTTTTCCGCCTCTATTGATTGAGGGGGAAGTTTGCCCGGCAGTTCAAAATTTGAAGAAGAGTCATTCATCGGGTATAATATAGCAAATAGTTATTAATTTAGCAACATGAAAATAGGTTTAGTTTCCTGCCATTCTTTCAGTCAGCCCGGAGGCGTGAAAAACCACATATTGGGGCTGCATGAGGAGTTTAAGAAAAGGGGAATCAAGTCAAAAATCATTGCTCCCAGGCGTTCGGGCTCGGAAAATTACGGCAAAGACGTTATTTTGCTTGGCACTTCTCTTCCTTTGAATTTTGCTGGAACGCAGGCTGATTTGGATATTAATTTTAATCCTTTGTCTTTAGACAAGGTTTTGAAAGAAGAAAAATTTGACATTCTTCATTTTCATAACTTCGGCTTTCCTTCAGCGGTTCAGGTTTTAGAAAGATCCAAAGCTCTTAATATCCTTACTTTTCATGCCAATCTTGACGGAAGCAATTTATTCAAGAATGTACCTGGCCTGATATATTTTTTCAACAGGATAGCCAATTGGAAAGTAGACGGCATAATCGGTGTTGCCCGTCTCAATCTCAAACTCTTTAAGAATTTTTCCGGTCCCAAGATAATAATACCCAATGGAATAGATCTGAAAGAATTTTATCCTTCAGCCAAGCCCAATAAAAAGTTTTCTAAGAAAGACGAAAAAATCAATATTTTATTCGTCGGAAGGATTGAAGAAAGAAAGGGATTAATTTATCTTCTTCAGGCTTACGAATTACTTGAAAAAAAATATTCCAATTTGCGTTTAATAATAGTAGGCAGCGGCCCTTTGCAGGAAGAGTGCAGCGATTATGCTAAAAAGCACAATTTAAAAGAGGTTCATTTTGAAGGATATATTAAAGACAAGGATTTGCCGGGATACTTTAGTGTTTGTGACATATTCTGCAGTCCGGCAATTTTTGGCGAGAGTTTTGGTATTGTTCTCTTAGAAGCAATGGCTTCCAAAAAACCGGTGGTGGGTTTTGCCAATGAGGGATACAAAGAGCTTTTAAGAGGAACAAGAGGAGGGAATTTTTTAGCCAGGCCCAAGGATTATAAAGGATTAGCTAAGAAACTCGAGCTTTTAATAAAGAGTAAAGATCTAAGAAAAAAACTAGGTGAGTGGGGAGTAAAGGAAGCTCAAAAATATTCCTGGCCCAGAGTTGCTGACAGGGTTCTGGCTTTTTATAAATATTGCAGTAAAGTTAAAAAACAAAAAAAGGACTAGTAAAGAAGTCCTTTTTTTGTTTTAGTTTAATTCAATTTTTTAATCTTTGGTCCTTGTTTAGTATCTTCAACCTGATAACCCATTTTTTCAATTTCTTTCCTTATTTCATCAGCTTTTTCCCACTGTTTTTCTTTTCTGTATTTTTCTCGCTCGTCTGCGAGTTTTTTAATTTCCTGGGGAATTTCTGGTTTTTCAATTTTATTTAAATCAAGCCCGAATATCTTATCGAATTCTATTATTAGCTTATATTTCTCCTGATTTGAAAGCTTTTTGTTTTTTATAACTTCCCACATTAGGGCTAGGGCCTTGGGTGTGTTTAAATCATCATTAATGAAGGACAGGAATTTCTTTTTATATTCTTCAAGAGGAGGATGTTTTTCTTCATGGTCGGGTTTAATTTCTTGCAGTTTCCTATAAAAATTATTTAAGGCAGACTGAGCGTTTTTTAATCCTTCCCAGGTAAAGTTTAAGTTCTGCCTATAATGAGAAGTAAGAACAAGATACCTGAAAGTCAAAGGATTGAATCCTTTTTTAATTAAATCCTCGACTAAAATGAGGTTTCCTTCTGATTTTCCCATTCTTTGTTCTTTTATATTCAGGAAATCACCATGAAGCCAAAAAACAGCCAGATTCTTGCCGAAAGCTGCTTCTGACTGGGCAATCTCATTGGTATGGTGGATTGATATGTGGTCAATGCCACCGCAATGAATATCAAAAGGAACTCCCAGATATTTTGCCGCCATGGCTACGCACTCGGTGTGCCAGCCAGGGAATCCTTTTCCCCAGGGAGAATCCCATTCCATCTGTCTTTTCACTCCTTTGGGAGTAAGTTTCCATAAAGCAAAATCAGTGGGGTTTTTCTTGCCGGCAACCATCTTTACTCTGGCTCCAACTTTTAATTTCCTCTTTTTTGAACCAGCCAATTTTCCGTAATCTTTTAATTTTGAAGTGTTGAAATAAATTCCATCCGCAATTTTATATGCAAAACCTTTCTTTTCCAAAATTTTAATTAAATCAATCTGTTCTTTAATATGATCGGTGGCCTTGGCCCAAAGATTAGGGTATTTTATATTCAGCCTCTTAATGTCTTTTTTAAAGGCTCTGGTGTAGAATTCAGCAATCTGCCAGGCGGTTTTTCTTTCTTTTTTGGCCCTGGCTTCGATTTTATCTTCTCCGGAATCAGATTCTGAGGTCAGGTGGCCGACATCAGTAATATTCATCAAATGCTTTACTTTGTATTTGTTATACTCCAAAACTCTCTTTAAGATATCTTCAAAAATGTAGGTTCTTAAATTTCCAACATGGGCAAACAGATAAACAGTCGGTCCGCAGGTATACAAACCAACCTTTTTGTCTTTTAAAGGCCTAAAGGTTTCTTTTTGCCTTGAAAGAGTATTATATAATTTCAAAGTCATGATTTCTTTAAAATACTTTCAAAAACCTGAAGAACTTTTTTCAAATCTTCTTTACTGACTTCGAAAGTTGAAATCTTAAAGCGTTTTGTCAGTCCGGGTTTTATTCCCCAGATATTATTTTTGCTCATTTCTTTATACAAGAAGAAGCTTCCTTCTTTGTGTTTTTTTGAGATTTCAAATAATTCTTCGGACTCAAAAAACAAAAGGTCATGGTTATGGGGTTTTTCGCCCAGTTGTTTTATTCCCAGCTTTTCCATTTCTTCGGAAAACCATCTTGCTTTTTCTACTTCAGCTGGCCATTTTTTTACTCTTTCCGATACTTCTGCAAAGGAAGCCATTAGGGTCATCATTGAAGCGCCCCTGACCGTGCAGCCTAGCGTTTCAATGCTTTTTTGTCTGAAGCGCTGGGATTTTTTTAATACAACATCTTCCCATTCTTTTTTCATCCCTATAAAACCTATTGGTCCGGAACTAGCCATTGATTTTTGTCCGCTGGCAATAATGAAATCAGCGCCGATTTCTTTCAGATTCACCGGCATTCTTCCGATAGCGTAAGCTGCATTTATAATTAAAGGAATCTTATATTCCTTGGAAATTTCTGCCAGTTTTTTGGCATCAGCCAAATTCCCGTAATTTCCGTCCGGCCAGGTCAGTAAAAGCAGGGCAATATTGTTTTCGTTATTCTCTTCTATCGTTTTTCTGTAATCGTCAACGTTGATTTTGAACTCTGGATAGCCGGAATTTGTTACTTCTTTTACTTTTAATCCTGCTCTTTCTGCAGCTACGTAGGTAGTGTAGTGGGCGTTTTGGTCTATGATTATTGTATCACCGGGATTTCCCAGAGCATGAAAGACAATAAATTTTCCGTCCCTGGCACCGTTAGTAATGGTAACAACATCAGCTCCAATAAAATTAGGCAGTGCTTGGGCGACAAAATCGTAAATGGGAGGGGTTTTAATTTTTTCCAAATCCCCAGAGCAGAAGTCACAGACAGAATAACCGTCGCCCCATTCAATAAGGGCTTTTTTTGCTTCATTGGTAAGAAGCCCGCCTGTCTGCAGGGGATTAACATTAATCATTCCTTTTGTTTTTCTTTTTAAATCAATGAATTTTTTGAGATTTTCTTCAGTCATAAGATTACTCTATTTCTAAATCAATAAAAATCGGTCCTCTGACGTCAATTTTTTTCTTTTCCGAAGTTATGAAGTTTTCTGCTGTTTTTGTCAGGGTTAAATTGATGGAGGGGAGGGTATCAGCCATTTTTATAGAATGTTTACCGAATTGTTTTTTTTCCGCTAGACTGGCGAATAGATTGGAAATGGCTTCGGGATAACTGTAGGACCTTACTCCTTTTTCAACAACATCTTTGAATTTTTCGTCTTTTTCATTAATTCCCAGGATATTTCCGTTAAATACGTAAACCACGTTTAATCCAGCCGGGCCCAGCAATTTTTTATTGGCTTCTGGTTCAGATAAGAATAATTTGATTCCTTGTCCTTCATAAATTAAGAATTTTTTAGGCCCTATTTCTTCCTTGTATTTTAATATGTTTGCTTCAATTTCTTTGGCCAGATTTTTTCCCAATTCTGTTTCCGGTTTTTCTTTTAAATTAATGTTGTCAGCTATTTCCTTATCGCTGAGAACAAAAGAGCCATAGAATTGAGGGTAAACCAATTGTCGGATGTCATTAATTCCTTTCATTATCATAACAATTCTTTCAACTCCAAAGCCAACATTAAAAACAGGATAGGGGATATCATAGTTTTTCAAACTTTTGGATGAATATATTCCGCCATCACCGATTTCTATTTTTTTGCCGTTGTGTTTGACAAAAATCTCAAACTCAGTTTTCAGTTCGTAATAGTTTGAAGTCGCAGCTTTGGTTTCAAAGGTTACTTCTTCAAATTTTAGCTCGGAAAGAATTTTTCTGACCATTTCTTTGCCTATTTCCAATAAATCACCTTTTTTATCAACGATAACCAAAGAAGCGCTCAGGCTCTCGTAAAGATGGAGAGGATCTTGGCGTTGTTCCTTTCTGAACTTCGGTCCGATGGAAAAGAGTTTAAAGGGAGGCTCCAATTTTTTTACTAGGGAACTGACGGTTAAAAACCAGGCAGCGGTCATATGAGAACGGAGAAGGAGCTGGGTGGGGATTGGTTTAAGATCCTTTAGTTCCGGGAATAAGGAGATTATTTCCAGGGCTTTTTCCGTTCCGATCTTCAATCTTTTTACCAGTTCTTCGATTAAATCATCGGCTTCTATTTTACCTTCTTTGTATTCCCTGAAGATTTGCTGGATTTCTTTTACATCAACATTAGCTATTTTTTTAATTTCACTTTCCGTTTTTTTTGAAATTCCCAAATCAGGTCGGGGCAATCCGGCCAGATAAAAACTCCTGTCCAAAATCAAAGGCGCCTCAGTACCGTATTGTTTATACACATCTTCTTCATTGACGATGGAAGGATTTATAATCTCCTCAAAATCATGATTCAGCAATATCTCCCGGAATCTGTTAGTAAAATCAATGACAGGATGTGATTTTTTATTCTTTGTTTCCATTTTTTTTGAGTCGGGAGAGAGAGTTGAACTCCCCTAAACCGGTCTGCAGCCGGTTGCATAGCCGCTCTGCCATCCCGACGTGATTCTTTTAGTATAAACTATTATTTGTTAATAAAAAATCCTCTTTGGCGAAGAGGTCAGTAATTTATATTATTAGCTTAAACAAAACCAACCCCTTCTTTTAAGAGGAACAACAGTCACAGCAAGAAACAAATTTGGGATTGTTTTGTTTTTCCATACTTTATTTAGATTAGCAAGAAGTAATTTAATTGTCAACCCCTTTTATTTGACAAAAAGGTAATTTATGATATATTAGGAAAAGAGTTTTTGAAAAATTGGAGGATTTAAGAATGGCTGAAAAGAAAAAGGTTCCTAATACTGTTTCGGTATCTCTGTTGGTGATTTTTGTATCTATTTTTCTTGTAGTAGCGGTTCCACTCTATCTGGGAATTGATGTACTATGGATACGAGTTGTTGCAGCTGTATCCTTTGTCGGCTTTTTAATAACCGTAATAAAATCTTTTATTAAGCCCTGGGATTGGCTATTTCAGAACGAATCGTAGACTTGCAGCCTCCTTTTTGTTTTAGTATAATGGAAGCGCCAAGAGATAATGCAAGATTTTTCTTGGATGCCGGTGGTTACCGGTAACATTGAGAAATCAATATGGAGATTTATCATGTACGAACTGGACGACAGAGTTTTGTTTGTAGGGGTAGGTACAATGTTGCTACTTGCACTATATCAGGCCACTCCAAAAATAATCCTGTTAATACAGGAGGGATTGGTCCAGATCGGATTCTGAACTTTGCCGCAAGGCAATCTTATCAAAAGGGAGCATATTGCTCCCACTTTTTTATTTCTAAATCAGGCTGGGTATAAAATATTTTTGATTTTGCTTTTAATCTATGATAGTATTAACACATATGAAAATGAAAAAAATAGATGTTATTTTAGCTCTGATTACCGGAGAGATAACCGGCTGGTTTTTTTATGGCATGCTTAAAAACATGGCAATAGAAGTAAGGTATCTCGATTGGGCAGCCGCTCTTGTTTTTCCTTTTCTGGCCCTTTTCGGTTTATGGATTTGTTTTCTTCTGGGCAAGAAATTCATTTTCATTTTCCAAGCAGCCAAATATCTTTTAATAGGCATACTGGCTACTTTGGTTGATTTGGGGGTGATGAATATTCTGATCTGGATTACGGGAATTGCCACCGGTACATATTATTCAGTCTCTAAAGGAATTTCTTTTCTTTTCGCCACTTTCAGCAAATACTTCGGTGACAAGTTCTGGGCTTTTGAACAAACGAACAAGGAAGAAATGAAAAAGGAATTTGCCAAGTTTTTTCTTGTTACCCTGATTGGTCTGACTATAAACGTCAGCATCGCTTCTTTTGTTGTTAAATTCTTGGGTTATCATATAATAACCTTGTTCAATTCCACGGCTGTCCTTAACGAAAAAATGATAGCCAACATCGGGGGAATCGTTGCCGCTATCGTGGTGGCAATCTGGAACTTTATCGGCTACAAGTTTATTGTTTTCAAAAAATGAACAATCTGGTTTTGTACAGAAAATATCGTCCCCAAACTTTTGGGGAGATTATCGGACAGGAGCACGTAGTTAAGACTCTTTGCAATGGTCTGGTTTCGGGAAGAATTTCTCATGCTTATTTGTTTTCCGGCCCTCGTGGATCGGGAAAAACCACCATTGCCCGGGTTATGGCCAAAGCTCTTAATTGTTTGAACAGAAAAGATAATCAGTTTGAGCCCTGCAATAAATGCTCTTCCTGTCTGGAGATAAACGAAGGAAGGTCAATTGATCTGATTGAGATTGATGCTGCGTCTCATCGGGGTATAGAGGAAATGAAGGAATTGATAGGCGGAATACAATTCACTCCTTCCAAGTCAAAATACAAGGTATTCATTATTGATGAATGCCATCAGTTAAGCAAGGAAGCGGCCAATGCGCTTTTAAAAACCTTGGAAGAGCCTCCCAGTCATGCAATTTTTATTCTGGCAACCACTGAGATTCATAAGATGATTGCTACCATTATTTCCCGCTGCCAGAGGTTTGATTTCCGGAAGCTTACCATGGCAGAGATAATCAGAAAGTTGGATTCAATCATTAAAGAAGAAGGAGTTAAGATTGAAAGGCCGGCTCTAGAGATGATTGCTTTGAATTCCAGCGGTTCCATCAGGGATGCCGAGAGCTTATTGGGCCAGGTTCTTACTTTTCAGGATCTTTTGGACGGCAAACAGGAGATTAAGGCGGAAAAGGTGAAGGATTTGTTGGGCCTTGTTGAAATAAATTTAATAAGCCAGTTTGCGGAATTTCTTTTTGATAAAAAGGTTATGGAAACCATTAATTATCTGAATGAAATTAATGAGAGCGGTTATGATTTGCAGGAATTCGCCAAGGGACTCATAAATTATCTAAGGCAGGCTTTGATTGTACGTTTTTCCGGGGATTCAGCTGTTTTAGGAGGAAATCCCATAGTCAGCGGTTTAACCAAGGAAGAGCTTGAAAAACTTAAAAAAAGAGCTAATGTTTTTAAGGAAGAGGAATTGAGGAATATCTTGAATCTTTTTATGGAGGCTGAGAATAAGATGAAATATGCTTCCATACCTCAGCTACCTTTAGAGCTAGCTATAATTGAGTCAATCGGGGTGAAAGAATAGAGCTCTTTACAATCCGAACTACGGTGATACTATTAAAGAAATAATAACCGTAGTTCATTATGATTTCCAAAATTAAGGAAAAAGAAAAAGCAATAAAACTTAGAAAAGAAGGTTTTTCTTATTCGGAGATTTTAAAAGAAATTTCAGTAGCAAAATCTACCTTATCTTTATGGTTAAGAAGCGTTGGACTAGCAAAAAAGCAAAAGCAAAGGATTACAGAAAAGAGAATATCGGCGGCTTTAAGGGGAGCGAAGGCTAAAAAAGAAAAAAGAATAGCCATTACAAAAGAAATTAAAGATAAGGCAAGAAAAGAAATAGAAGAAATTAATAAAAGAGATTTATGGTTAATTGGAACGGCTCTACACTGGGCCGAAGGAGCAAAAGAAAAAGAAGATAAACCAGGAACAGGAATAATTTTTAGCAACTCCGATCCTAAAATGATTTTGCTTTTTCTAAAGTGGTTAAAAATAATTTTTTCAATAAATAATTCTGACTTAAGTTATGACCTTTATATTCACGAAACGGCTAATTTAAGAAACGCTCAACTGTATTGGTCTAATATTCTTTCAATACCGGTTGAAAAAATTAAATTTTATTTTAAAAAGAATAAAATTAATACTAAAAGGAAAAATACTGGAGATAATTATCATGGTCTTGTAAGAATCAGGGTTAACAAAAGTTCTAGTCTTAATAGGAAAATCACTGGTTGGATAGAAGGGATTTGCGAGAAGTCATTAATTTAATCAATATTGCGGGGTGGTGCAATTGGTAACACGTCAGGCTTTGAACCTGAAATTCTTGGTTCGAGTCCAAGCCCCGCAGCCACAATTAAACAAAAATATGAAAAAAAATCTTATATTTATTTTTCTAATAATAATTATTCTTGTTGGCGCGGGAATATGGTATGTCAATAATAAGGGAAATAAAAGTCCTTCTTCCTCGCCATCTCCCATAGCTCAAGTTACTTATATCTGTAATGGCGACAAAACAATAGACGCCGCTTTTTACAAAGGAGAGCCCAAAACGGTAGAACCGGGTGAACCTCCAATTCCTTCAGGAAGCGTAAAAATTGTTTTAAGTGATGGACGAAATTTTGATTTGCCTCAAACCATTTCCGCTGACGGGTCACGTTATGCCAATAGTGATGAATCGTTCGTTTTTTGGAGCAAGGGAAACGGAGCGCTTGTACTGGAAAATAACATTGAGAAAAACTACACAGGATGCGTTATATTTTCTAAAGATCCCGGAGGATTGCCGAAAGTTTATTTAGATGGTACGGTGGGTTTTTCAATCCGTTATCCAGCCGATTATTTAATAAATACTTCCTATAAATATCAGGCGCTTGGGCCGGGCAAAGATATCAGCGGTGTAAAATTTACTATTCCGTCCAGCCTTACCACGGGCATCAATTTATCAAGTTTTGATACGGGCGTTTCGGTAGAAATTATTCCTGCGATTCAAGACTGCAATGCGGGTCTTTTCCTGGACGGCAATACCAATGTTCAGACCGTAATCGATAATGGCAGTGATTATTCTTTTGCGTCAACGACTCAGGGTGCCGCTGGTAACCGTTATGAAGAAGAAGTTTGGGCGATTCCGGGAACCAATCCCTGTATTGCTTTGCGTTATTTCATACATTCTATGAATATCGGGAATTATCTCGGGGGCACCGTTTCGGAATTTGACAGGACCACCCTTAGAAGTCAATTCGATAAAATTCGTCAATCTTTGATTACGCTGTAATTTTTAAGCTAAACTATCTATTAGATAGGTTCTAACATCGTCTATTACCCGCAGCTATGAATAATAAACCGGAAATTATTCCCTACGAGGAGGTTTATAGGGAGCTGAATAAAGCAAAAATTAATTATGCGGTTTGCGGAGGAGCAGCTGTAGTTTTATTTGGTTTTGCCAGATTAACAATAGATTTAGATCTGATTGTTGGTTTAGAAAAGAAGAATTTGGAAAAACTTTACGAAGTTTTGATTAAATTAAACTATCGGCTAAGCATACCGATTAAAAAAGAAGATTTTATTGATAAAGAAAAGCTTCAGAAATTGGCCAGAGAGAAAAATATGAAGGTGGTATCTTTCCATAATTCTAAAGATCCTTTTAAGGTGGTAGATATTGGGGTTAATCTGCCCAGGACATCGGAAATTTTGAAAAAGAAAAAAAATATTAAAGTGAAAAATTTATATATATCCACAATTTCAATTAATGATTTAATAAAAATGAAAGAAGATTTAGCGCGTCCCAAGGACTTAATTGACGTGGAAAATCTTAAAGAAATTAAAAAATATGAAAAAAGAGCTAATTGACGAAAACTTGATCCGCATTGTCAAAAAAACCACTCCTTATCAGAGAATGGTTTGGCTTAAAAAGAATTTTGAATTTTGGAAAAAAATGGAGATAAAAAGACGGGGTAAGCGTACAAAAGCCGTTGCTTAGTCTTGGTCCGAATCCAAGTCTGCAGCAAACTATAAATATGAACTGTTTAAAGTTTATTGGTTTAGTTCTTAGTTTATTTGGTACCATTATTTTGGCTACACCGTCATTAAAATTTGAGAAATATTTTAATAAAGATAAAGATAAAATTATTGAACTTGGTAATAAAAAGTACACAACTGAAAGAGATAAAGAAAATGCGATAATGGCTTTATTTGGGGTAGCACTAACAATAATTGGACTTATATTATTAGTTCAGCTCTAACATAGTCTACGACCCGCAGCAAAAAATCGCCCTTCGGGTGATTTTTAGTTTATTTATTTGACAGATTAATATTTTTGTGATATAAATAAATCAGGCAAATTACGTACGAGGAGGTGTGAAATGCCACTAGTTGTTGTAAACAGAAACCCTGAAACCGTAAGCGACGAGTTATTGAGAGAGATCCTTGCAAACTTACCAGCCATTGTAGCAGGACGCTTAACATGTGAAGACCCAGGCGGAGAGCTTACAGTTGAGGACGTTGAAGTGTGGGTTCGTAACTCCGGCCCGATTGATGTAAATACAAAAGATTTGGAGATCATAATTTGGGCCAATCTTTTTCCAGACAGACTGGTAAATCTTGGCTATCGTAATTCAATGATGTGTTTTGATTTATCTCAAAGCGCTCATATTCCGATCAGAATCAAGGGTTTCATATGGACCCTTTTACAAAACGGCTCATTTACCGAGTTTCTTATATAATCATTAAGCAAGGAAAAATTTTATTATTATCACCCTTGCTTTTTTATTTTATAAGTTGATTTTTATTAGGAAAAAGATAATATTAATATATACCTGGAAGAGAAATTTATTAAAATAAATTAATGAATATATTAATTTCCATACCAGCAATAGTTTGGCTTTTAATTTCTGCTTTATTTTTTGCTGCCGGTGAATTTCTTTCAAAATTATGGGGACAGGCCCCGAGTATTCGTCTTGCCATTTTGGTTGTTTTGGTATATTCTTTTGGTGCTATCACGTGGCTGCCCGCACTGCTTCATAAGAATCAATTATCAATAATGGGGACTCTGTGGCTGCTTTTAGGGGTAATAGCAACAATCCTAATCGGAGTGTTTGTTTTCCATGAGCATTTAAATATTTACCAGATAATAGGCGTAGTTTTAGCCCTATTGGCCATGATTTTAATTAATATTCAAAATATTTAGAAATAATAAATATAAAATATAATTATGAAAAAACTTTATAAAAGCAAAAACAATAAGATTTTCTGCGGAGTTATCGGAGGACTAGGGGAGTATTTTGACGTTGACCCCGTTCTTTTCAGGCTTATCTGGTTATTAATGGTCGTTTTCACCGCTTTAGCGCCGGGTATTTTTATTTACTTTATATCCTGTTTAATTGTTCCCAGTAAACCAAAGGAAAAATAACAGAGTAAGATAAAATCGCCTTATGAGGCGGTTTTTTCTTCGGTTTCTTAATTTGACAAAAGCAATAAAATATGCTATAATAAATATGTCAAGAGTGAGTAATTGCTCTTTGACAACAAGGGGGAATTTACACGAGCATAACATGCACAATGTCTTCAGCCTATCCTATTGAGGGTGGTAAAATTACCGGTCTCAAGAACTTCTTCCGCAGACGCGAGCTTGAAAAAATAGCAAAGGGCTATAACTTCACCCTAAAACAGGTGGAAGAGGCCCTAACTCCGGTCGCTCAAAAGCACCCTGGAAAGAAGCTTATCGTCGTATTCTCTCAACAGGACGAGAAGGCTCCCGTTCTACTGGTTGAGGAGTGGGAATCACACCTCCAACGCGTAACCAAACAGGTTGTAGAAACAGGCGTCTTCAGCCCATCGGCCTTAAAAACGTCAGAAAAGACGTAAAAATCCAGAATCAAATGATTCTGCCTTTTTTATTTTCTCGCTTTTCTGATAGAATGAAACAAATGGTCATAAGTATAATAAAAAATAAAAGATAAGAAAAAAAATGGGAATAGGATGGCAAAATAGAAAAAGGCTTAACAAAAAATTAAAAAAGAGGGGAAGAAGGAGAAGTCAGTCAAAGAAAAGATAATAGGGGACAGCATAAAACCGCCAATCAGGCGGTTTTTATTAGTTCGTATATTTATAAATCCTTTTCTTCTTTTTGCGAGCTTTCCAAGTAATTCAATTCTCTGACCTGCTTTTTAATATTTTCCAAAACGTCATTAAGATGGGCGGGAGTAAACTTTACCGTTCCGGCGCATTCGTGGCCGCCGCCCTCAAGGTGGGAATAGGGAAGGTCTTTTTTTATTCTTTTTATTATTTTGGACAGGGGCAGAACCGGTTTTGTCGCTCTTAAAATAATCATATCGGACATATATCCCAGCGTTATGGCGGGCACATGCTCTTTTTCTTCGGCTATCGTGTCATGTATCATTCCGACGACTCTGCCGGGATTCGGATATTTAAATTTCATCGTGTATTTTTCCAAATCGATGGTTGATAACAATACGCCGTTAATATTAAGCGTTCTTAAATAGGGAAGAGTGCTTTCCAGCTGCGTTTTGGAGCTTTTTCTGACTTCTTCGTTTATTATCCTTACCAGCTCGGAGTTCTTGTACAGTTCTTCAAAAAGTCCTTTTCCGGCATCAAACTTCAAGTGATAAGCGATAAAGTCAATCGCCGTTCCGATTTCCTGCAAATCCTTTTTTGTTTTACCGCTGTTTTTTATGTATCTTTCCGTTTCTTCGATAATAGACCTGTCGCTTATGGCTGCCACTGCCGGTAAAGGAGGGTTGGAATAATCTTCGCATATCCATCTTCCCAGTTCATAGGCCAGCATTCCGGCACAGGTCTGGCTGTTTAATCCTTCAAGATAAGGATTGAGATGGAAGGAAAGATAAGGGTCAACCAATGTTTTCTTATTATTGATTACAACAGGATTGTGGTGGTCAATAATGATAATCTCGAAACCAAGGGAATGGAGCGTCTTTACTCCAAAAACGTCTTCAGGCGTGGAGCCATTATCCAAAACAATGACCAGAGGTTTTTTTTGACCGTGTCTTTCTATTATTCTTTTGTTCAGAACAACGTCTCTAAAAGCATCGCTTATTTCGTAAAAAGGAGCTCGGCTGGGAGAACGGAAGATATTGTAGTCGGGGTTTATGCCTATTTTTTCCATAAGCATTCTGCAGGAATGTGATATGGCCATTCCCGCATTTATCCCGTCAGAGTCGGAATGATGCCTCATCATTATCGGCTGGTTTTCCAGTACGGCTCTTCTTATTCTTTTGGCGATCTTGTAAAAATAGGGCCTTAATTTTTCAAATCTCTTTGATTCTATGCTGAACTTGGTATTTATCGGTACGCTGTTTTTTTCTATTATCGGATTGAAATCTATTTTTGATTTCCTTATATCATCAAGCTCTATCTGCAGCTTTCCCGCTCTTTCGTTGACCATGCCCGAAATCTCAACAACGTTGTCAACGTCGAAATCAGAATCTTTTATCACCGCGTCAACGCTGCCGTATCCGTCGCTTACGGAAAATATCACCGGGCCGGGTTGGCTTCTTCTCATTATTTTTACGTTGCCAGAAAAAAAATCCCCTCCCTTTAAATCAATAATGTTTCTTACTGGCTTTTGCGGTTTCGCATAGCCGAAGCTTCTTCTCGGTTCGAATTTTTTGTTTTTGTAATTGTTATTCATGTTGTTATCTTAACATATCCTAATTATTTTAAAAGATTGACAAATTTGTTTTTAGGTTATATAATCATACCAGGAGAGTGGTGGATTTGCTGAAATGTTCCAAATGTGGTGAGCCCCTAAGGGGTCCGATTGGAAAGCATTGCCCGCATTGCAACGCTCGTATAGACGGAGGTAGAAGTAGTTATACTCCAACTCATCCCAGCGATGCAGAATGTGGTTCAGAGTGTACAGTTTGTAAGGGTATTCATGGCAAGGAATGCCGATGTAAGGAATGTTGCCGTTCTTTAATTTCAAGCGATCAAATCGCAGAAGGAAGCGCTTAAAAACCTTCCTTTATTTGTTTAAATCTTTCTCAAATCGCCATTAAGGCGGTTTTTTGATAGAATAATATATTATATGCCGCAGGATATTAATCCATTGCAAAAGGTTAAAAACGTTAATCAAACAGCATATGCATATATTAAAAAATATTGGTTTATTTTTCTGATTTTTGTTATATTTTTTTGTTTTGGTTTATTCAGGAAATCCTTTGACATAATACAACTATCCTTAATTCTTTTAATCCTGGTAATAATATTTATTTTTATTTTGGCCCAGGGGAAATTTATGAAGCAGGTTGCTTCTGCTCTTGGATTTCAGTATTTGGGGCACGGAGCAATGGAAACGGTCAGCGGCCAATTGTTTAAAATAGGCTATTCCCAGAGAATATTTAATGTTATGAGCGGTTTTTACAATGATTTACCCTTACGCATATATAATTATGAAACTAGTATCGGGTTTGGTAAGAACAGGCAAAATTATAATTATACCGTATTTGAAATTACCTATCCCTATAAACTGCCTCATGTGCTGTTGATATCCAGGGGAGGATTTTTATCTGATTCGTATCCCGGAAATCCCAGGATTCCTGGTGGGGTACAGATAAATCTGGAAGGGGATTTCTACAAATACTTCAGTCTCTATGCCGAGAATGATTTTGAATTGGAGGTATTCCGCATATTCACCCCGGATAACATGGTACAGCTTATAGATAAGGGCAGGGGATTTAATTTTGAATTTTGTGACAATAAACTTTATATATTTCAACATATTATCATATCGACAAAAGAAAAAATGGCTTCTGTATATAAAACTGTTACCGAGCTCTCGGATATGCTTACGCCTCATCTTAAAGAAATAAGCGATGATGTTGATACCATGAATAGAGTAATAAGAGACTCTAAAACCTAGGACTATTATTTTATTAATGAAAAACTATAATAAAAATCGCCAAGAAGGCGGTTTTTTGGTAGGATAGAATAATGAAAAAAATAGGAGTATCTCAAAAAGCAATCATATTTAATGAGGAAGGAAAATTTCTAGCTATTCACAGGACATCTTCGGCTCCCTACAATCCAGAAAGGTGGGATCTTCCTGGCGGAGATTTAGATTTTGGCGAAGATGCAACAGAAGGAATTATAAGAGAGATTAAAGAAGAAGTGGGATTAGAGGTAAAGGATTTAAAACTTTTTGATGTTGAATCTCACGTAAACAAAGAGAATGATTTTTGGGTTACCATTGCTTATACTGCTAAATCTGTTTCTTATAATGTTACCCTTAGTTTTGAGCATGATGATTTTAAATGGCTTACTCCCGAAGATTTTTTAAAATTAGAATCTTCGGACAAATTGAGAAGATTTGTTAATGGTTTAAATAATATTCGTTAAAACTTAGTTCAAGTAAGAAATTGCAAAAAAAGAGAATAAGATTATAATAAAAAATTATGGATTCAGTTACTATCATTCTCGGTTCTGCTTCTGATAAGGAGGTTTTTGATAAATGCAAGAAGGTTCTTGATGAGTTCGGGGTTAAATATGAGGTAAAAATAGCTTCTGCCCACAGGACTCCGGAAAAGGTTAGAGAAATTGTAAGAAGCTCTGATTCAGATGTTTTTATTGCCATTGCCGGACTGTCAGCAGCCTTACCAGGGGTAATTGCTGCCGAAACAATAAGACCTGTCATTGGGGTGCCGGTAGAATCAAAAATAGGGGGATTGGATGCCTTGCTTTCCATTGCTCAGATGCCGCCCGGTATTCCGGTCGGCTGCGTTGGAATTGACAGGGGAGAAAACGCCGCCCTCTTATCCATTGAAATTCTGGCTTTAAAGAATAATGATTTAAAAGTTAAACTGGAGAATTACAGGAGAAAAATGAAAGAAAAGATTGAAACGGACAACAAGGAGGCTGAGAAATGGTAAAAACCTATGAGCATGATTCATCCCATTGATTACAGATACGGTTCCAAGGAAATGAGGGATATTTTTGATGTAAGGAAAAAACTGGAATATCAGTTAAGGGTGGAAGCTGCTTTAGCTGAATCTTTGGCTGATTTTAAAAAAATACCAAAAGAAGCAGCCCAGGAAATTAAACAAAAAGCCAATACTAATTTTGTTAAACTGGAAAGAGTTGAAGAAATAGAAAAAGAAACCCAGCATGATGTTATGGCTCTGGTAAAGGCCCTGACCGAGGTTTGCGGGGAAGCGGGAAAATACGTTCATCTTACGGCCACAAGTTATGATATTGTTGATACCGCTCTGGCGCTACAGATTAAAGAGGCAATGAAGATTTTATTGAATAAGGGAGAAGAATTATTAAAGAATTGTTTAAATATTGCTAGAAAGTATAAAGAGCTGATTATGATAGGAAGGACTCACGGCCAGCATGCTATACCCATCACCTTGGGTTTTAAATTTGCCAATTATACTGACAAGATTGGAGAAGACCTTAAAAGAATGAAAGAAGACAAGAAATATGTTTCTGGAAAGTTTTCCGGTGCGGTAGGGACTTATGCTGCCCAAGAGATATATAATCTGGGGGATAATCTTGAAAAAAAGATAATGGAAAAATTAAAAATTGAAGCCAGCGACATTACCACTCAGGTTGTTGCCAGAGAAAACCTGGCCAGAATCATCTGCGATATGGTGATTTTTTCTTCCACCATAGAACAGATAGCCAAGGAGATAAGGAATCTTCAGAGAACGGAAATTTCAGAACTCTCCGAACCCTTTGAAGAAAAACAGGTTGGCTCTTCGACCATGGCTCAGAAAAGGAATCCCAAGGACAGCGAAAACATCTGCAGCAACGTAAGAGTAATCAGATCCTGTCTATATCCGGTCTTAGAAAATATTGCTTTAGAGCATGAAAGGGATTTGACCAATTCAGCCAGTGAAAGATCAATCATTCCTACGGTTTTTATTCTAATGGATGAGATTTTAATCAGAACCAACAAAGTTTTAAGAGGTCTGGTAGTTTTTCCTAAAAATATAAAGAAGAACCTTGATCTGACTAAAGGAACCATATTTGCCGAGGCAGTTATCACCGAACTGACCAGAAAAGGAATGAAAAGACAGGATGTCCATGAAATTTTAAGGAAAAGTTCTTTTCAGGCTCTTTCTCAGAACAAGGATTTAAAGGAAATCTTACTGAAGAATAAAAAAGTGATGAAATATTTAAGCAGGAAAGAATTGGATAAATTAATGAATTACAGGAATTACATCGGTCTTTCAATTAAAAAAACAGAAAAGATAATAAAAAAATGGAAACCGTTTCTCAGATAAATATCCCTTTGAAATTAAAATCAAGAGGAAAGGTGAGGGATATTTTTGAATTGGATGACAAATTGATTATGGTGGCAACCGACCGGATTTCCGTTTTTGATGTGGTCCTTCCGAGCTTGATTCCTTTTAAAGGCGTTGTTTTGACCCAACTTTCGGCATTTTGGTTCAAGAAAATGGAAAAGATAATTCCCAATCATGTGATTACCTCAAACTTTGAAGATTTCCCGGAAGAACTAAAAAAACATGATTTCTTAAAAGGAAGAACGGTTATTGTGAAAAAAGCCCAACCTCTGCCGGTGGAATGCATTGTCCGGGGTTATCTGGCTGGTTCGGCTTGGAATAACTATCTGGAAAAGAAACCAATCTCTAGAATCAGGTTGCCGGAAGGATTAATGGAATCGGAAGAACTGCCCGAACCTATTTTTACCCCCTCTACCAAGGCAACCATCGGACATGATGAAGAAATTACGGAAGAGAAATTAATTAATCTTTTGGGAAAAGAAATGGCAAATAAATTAAAGGAGGTTAGTTTAAAGATTTACAAAGAAGCGGCTGAAGAAATGAAGAGGAAGGGAATAATTGTTGCTGACACAAAACTTGAATTTGGTTTATTTAATGACAATCTAATTTTAATTGATGAGCTTTTGACTCCTGATTCTTCCAGATTTTGGCCTAAAGATGATTTTGAAGCAGGGAGGTCTCAGAAGAGTTTTGACAAACAGTTTGTCAGGGATTATGTGATAAAGATCGGCTGGAATAAAGAACCTCCGGCTCCGGAGCTGCCAAAAGAAATTATTGAAGAAACCAGCAATAAATACCTTGAGGCCTACGAAAAGATAACAGGAGGGAAATTGAGTATTTGAAAATGCGGTTAATTTTATTAGCAGAAATTTCTAATATATAAAATAATCGCAAATCTGATAAAATATACTAATGAAATTAAATCAAGAAAGAGAAGGAGAAATCTCTATTTTTTTTCACTCGATTCTTTGGGGGTTATTTCCCATCATAACCATTTTATCCTTCAGTAAATTACCGCCGCTTGTATCTTTGGGAGGAAGCACATTGTTGGCTGCTTTATTTTTTGCGGTGATTCTTTCGGTAAAAGGGAAATGGCACGAGATAAAAAATAGGGAGGCTCTTAAAAATATATTCTGGACAGCTTTTTTTATAGGCATTCTTTTTTATGTATTGTCTTACTTTGGTTTAAGATACACCAGTGCGGGAAATGCGAGCATCATAGCTTTAACAGAGACATTTTTTAGCTACTTATTATTTCATGTCTTGCGAAAAAATTACATTCCGGTTCAGCATATTATTGGTTCGGTCTTGATGGTGATAGGGGCTTTTATTGTTTTGTACCCCAATGTAACACATTTTCAATTCGGTGATATTCTGATATTGGGCGCGGCCTTCATTGCTCCCTTCGGTAATTTCTTTCAGCAAAGGGCTCGGAAAATAGTTAGCAGTGAGAGTATTATGTTTGTTCGCAGTTTAATAAGTGCTATTGTTATCTTCCTTTTGGTTTATATATCCAAAGCAAGCTTTTCTTCTTCTGACTTCAAAAATTCCTTCATTTTTATTTTGATTAACGGTTTATTCATGTTTGGTTTTTCAAAAATCTTATGGATTGAAGGCATTCACAGGATTAGCGTTACAAAAAGCAATGCTTTATCTGGCCTTTCTCCTCTTATAACATTATTATTTGCCTGGATTTTTCTGCAAAATTCACCAACTGTCTGGCAGTTATTTTCATTTATTCCAATGTTTCTTGGCTTGATGCTTTTAAGCATGAACAGAGGAAAAGGCAATAATCTGATACCGGAAGCAGAGATTAAATAATATTAAAGTAATATGAATAAAATTAAAACAATTGCTTTTGATTTAGGAGGTGTATTTTTTAGTGAAGGGAAAAAGGTGGCATCAGAGGTTTTATATCAGAAGTACGGTTATGATAAAAAGATTATTCTTGATTTACTTAACTCTCCCAAAAGTCAGTATCTGCGTAAAGGATTAATTACTGATGAAGAATTCTGGTTATGGGCAGCGAATAAACTTCCCCAGGGTTACAATACCAAAATAATTAAAAAAGAATGGTATGAGGGCTATATATTAGATGAAAATATCTTCAACTTATTAAAAAAACTTAAGAATAAATACAAGATTATTGCCTTTTCGGGCAATATCAAAAGCAAGGTTGAGTACCTTGATAAGAAATATCATTTTAGGCGGTATTTTGATGATGAAATTTATTCTTACGATTATTGTTTTAATAAAAAAGAAAAGAAATCATTTGAAATATTAATGAAGAAAAGCGGGAATAAACCCGAGGAAATATTATTAATAGATGACGGTGAAAAGCATATCAATCTTGCTAAGAAACTCGGTATAAATGCTGTCATTTATCAAACGGGAAAGATTAAGAAATTAGAAGAAGCGTTGCGACGTTTAGGAGTTTTGTCTTGAAAAAAAATTAAACAGCTAGCATTTTTTTAAAATAAAAATCCCCTAAGAGTAAAAGGATTTTTCCCAAAGGGGCATTTAAAAGGAGAAATTTTTAGATTAGAGGTTAAAACAAGGAAAGAGCAGTTACTCCTTTCTTGACTGTCTTCTTCTGTGCGTAGGGACTCTGTTCGCCAAAGAACCCATCGTATACGTCGTTTCCGAGCATCTCACGGTATGAGGGATGAGGAAGCACTGTCCGACCTGATCTGTCGCTGCGACGACGTAATCCGAGCTGACTCCGTACTAGTCTTTGTGGTTCTCGCCTTAATGTTTTTTTTGTAAACATAATAATTTCTCCTGGAAGTTAAAGATCTTATAGGTAATTCTTTAATAATACACTAGAACATCTTATTTGTCAACTATAGAATGGTCAATAAGATTTTTTCTTGATATAATACATAAATATGCAAGTTAAAAAAATTTCAAAGCTAATATTATCAGTCATTATCTGTGAATTGATAGGAGGAATGGGCGCTATTTTCACCACTCCGGCAATTCAAGGATGGTATAATACGATCCAAAAACCTTCTTTTAATCCGCCGAATTGGCTTTTCGGGCCGGTTTGGATTTCTTTATTTTTCTTAATGGGCGTTTCTTTGTATTTCGTTTTAGAAAAAGATCTTAAAGACAAAGAAGTCAGAAGGGGATTAGAGATTTTTGTTTTTCAGTTTTTTCTAAATGTATTATGGTCGTTTATGTTCTTTTATTTAGAAGAACCATTCCCCGCCTTTATAGAGATTATATCTTTATTGTCTGCTATACTAGCTACCATTCTTCAATTTTTTAAAATTGATAAAAAAGCAGCCTATTTGCTTTTACCGTATTTAATTTGGGTCACCATAGCAACAATTCTTAATTTTTCTATTTGGAGATTAAACTTATGAAAAAGTTCATACTTAAACAAAACAGGAAAGAGAAAAAATTAGGCAGGCCCCTGGCTGCCCGTCTTGAAAGAAGAAGGTTTAGAGAAAAAAGAAAGTGAAGATAACTAATGCTGAAGCATTATGGAAAAGACAAAAAAATCTCATTTTCAATATTCTTCAGACCAGACCTCAATTCCAGAACTTATTCTTTTCTCCATATATTCAGTGGCTTCCGGAGGTGAGATTTGTGATTTTGAAAGATTAATAAAGGAATGTTTTACCAATTTTCCTAAAATTTTTGGTTTTTTAAAATATCCCCAATGGCCGGATGCCAGAAAATTAGACCGTCCTTTGCGTGATTTAAGGGAGAAAAAACTTATTAAGGGTGATCCAAAAACTGTTTTTTCTCTGACTAAAATTGGAGAAACAACGGCTGCAGAAATCGCCAAGATTATTAAGCAGAAAAGATTATTCAAGTAAAAATTATATGGATTTTGAAGAGGTTGTTAAAAAAAGGCAATCAGTTAGGAAATTTGAAAAAAAAGAACTTCCTGAAGATAAAATCAGGAAGATTTTAGAATTAGCCAATCTTTCTCCTTCAGCCGGTAATTTACAGGCCAGGAAAGTGTTTTTAATAAAAGACAAAGAAACCAAAGAAAGAATTTCCTTGGGACGGGATTTTATATCTGAAGCAGGAGTAATCTTGGTAGTCTGCGCTGACCAAAACGAATCGGCAGAATACGGAGAGCGGGGCAGGGAGTTGTATTCCATCCAAGACGCTACTATTTTCACTTCCTATTTACAGCTGGCAGCCACTTCTTTAGGTTTGGCTTCCTGTTGGGTGGGTGCTTTTGATGAGGAAGAGATCAAGAGAATTCTAAATATTCCAGAAGGACTAAAACCAATAGCGATTCTTCCTATTGGCTATCCGGCTGAAAAACCAGCCAGAACACCGAGAAAAAAGCTAGAAAACATCATTCTTGACAAAAATAGATTTATATAATATAATAAAGTATATGAGAAAGATAACCGAAGAAGAATTAAAGAGGGTAAGACAAATAGAGTTTGCCATAAACCAGAACTTATACATTGCTTGCGGCATTATTACCATAATTACCATGGCTATGGCGCTAATGGAGTTTTTCGGCAGAGGAAACTTTCCTCCTCCGGGAATCAACTTTTTCTATATCGGTGTGGTCTTCCTTTATTCAATCCATAAGGAAATGTTAAGATGGCTTGAAGAAAAAAGGACTGACAGGCATGGGGAAATATTTGTCTATTCCTGGATTGCCTTGACAGTTGTTCTCTATGTGGTTGATTTCCTTAATAAGGATTATTACACTCATTCTTCTTACGGAACAACTCTTAATTCTTTGAGCGGAATTACTCTTACTACTCTTGAGGTTTGTGCCATTTTCATTCTGACTAAATTATCCAAGGTGATAAATATAATTTTAGAAAAAAGATAATATATTTTAAGAACAATTGATTAGAAAACGTGCCTGATGGCGCGTTTTCTTTTTCCTTGATTTATTCTCATAATTTGATAGATATATATATTGCCCTTTCTAAAGTAAATATGGGCAGCGAGGTATTCCGATGAAGACGAAAATCACTGTAGTGATTATTATTGCCGCATTTCTTCTTGCTTTTTCGACTTTGAGCGGTTGTATTGGTACAGAGAACGCCAAAGAATATTTTCCCACCAAAGTGGGAAGTGAATGGTCTTATAAGATTAAGTTCGGTGACGTAAACCCCCAGCTTTATTACATAATCTTCTGGGGACAGGAAAGAAGCGGATTTACTGGCATTCCTCATGCGGACCGGATTTTAAAAGACACTTACCCGAACCCTGAAAATATTCATCTGAAAATAAAAGCTGGAAAAATTGTTTCCAGTGAAAATGGTTACGCCGCAATATTAAACATTATCGAAGACGACCTTGGTCTTTTTACCGGTTCGGTACGTGTTCATTGGGCAGTGAGAACAGATGAAAACAGATTTATTGTAATGCAGTATGTAATGTATCCGGCCGCTTTCTATGACGTTTCAGAAAGTGATGTCGTTTACACGATGAGGGTAATACTTTTCGATCCGCAGACCGTAACGCCGGGTTCTTCAACCGATTGGGTCGATAATGACCAAATAAGGTTTGTCGGTTTTGAAAAAGAGTCTCAGTATTGTCCGTTGTTTTCTTGCATGCATTTTATCAGAACCGTACAAACAAAAAGTGGAATAAATTTCACAGAGGAAACCTGGTTTGGTAAAGGAATAGGCTTGGTCCGTCTTGAACAGAAAGTAAACGGCCAAACTTCAATGACCTGGACGCTGGAGAGTTTCATCAAAGGATAATAAAGGGCTTAATTTTTTAGCCCTCTTTTTATTTGATTTTTAATGAATAATCTGATATATATATCTTTGCCCTTTGTCAATTAAATTGGGCAGGAGTAATCTGAATGAGAAACATCTATTATCTGTTGGCAGCCTTCCTTATTGTTGTATTACTGGCAGCAGGCTGTACGCAAACGTCGAATGCCCCTTCATTCGAACCGACCAGTCAGGGTTATACAAAAGTGCCCTTCAGTGTAAAGAATTATTATTCTCCAGTTACGGGAGTCGAATTGGTGTATAAAATCAAACTGACCGGCGTCGATCCAATGATTCATTATTACTATCTTTGGCCAAATGGTGAAAATGTCGATATTTACGAAAAAAATGGAAGACTTTTACCGCCGGCCAAATCTGATGATTGTTTCCTGATAATAAAAATCAAAAGCGTAGAGAAAAGCCCTAAAAATCTGTTGCAGTACGAGCAGACAATGCGGGATTTCTTCAAAAAATTCACAGATTTCATCCAATTGGAGATAGTGCGGGACGACCTCGACGTTTTTGAACACAGAGGGGAAGAATCTAAAGAGGTTTTCTGGGCAAGGACATATGATGAAAATGATCCTTATTCGCTAATAATTAATCAGATTGTCTTTTATCCTCCCGAAGCCCGAATTCCTTCGGAAGACCGTTTTTCCGTAAGAACGATCTTTACTGACAGTAAGGCCCCAGCCGAAGAAATTGAAAAAACTGCGGACATCTTAACTCTTGTCGGGGTCGAAAAACTTCCTGGCTATGGAGAACTTCCTTGCATCCACTTCTTAAGAATAGTCAAGGAAAGAGATAAGAGTAAAATAGGTAAAGCCTTTACCGAAGACACCTGGTATGCGCCGGGTGTTGGTCTGGTCCGCTTAGAACAAAAAGTGGAGGGGAAAACATCAATGATCTGGGAGCTGCAAAGTTCGCCAGTATAAAATAATAAAAGGGCTTAATTTTTAGCCCTCTTTTTATTGACTTTTAATAGAAAGAACGCTATAAACAACCATGCCCTTTAATAAAATGGGCGGTAAAAAGATGAAGTGTAAAAACGGAGGTAGCGGAGATGGCAATTAAACCCCTTGAAATAATTGTTGGAACCCGTCCCTATGTAAGAGAGGTTTCGCTTAAATATTTGGCCCAGGTAGCATTTGATGCCGCCGAAAAAACAATACATTACGTAGAGACAAAAAAAGGGAAAATTTTATTATTATGCGTAATGAAAAGCAAGGATGAAATTCTGGAGGACGGTACGTATTTAGTCAGATACATGATTATTTCAGTCTATTATGTGTTCTTGGAAGAAGGATACAAAAAATGGCTTACTTACGACCACTCTCAAGGAAAGGCAGAACTTACCGACGATAACGATTCAATTAATACCCATCCAAGCACCCAAGCCTATCAGGTGTTTGATTATCCGGACCTGATTTCAGAAAGGGTTTTACCTTCTATTCTAAAAAGACATGGAAGGAAAAACAAAAAGAGTAATTCATTAAATTGAAGCTCTTTTTTATTCCTCCTTGACGGGCTTGCTTGACTATGTATATAATTTACTATTATCTAAATTTTAATTCAGCAATTATTAAAAAAATTAAACTCATGACAAAATATTTAACAAAGGAGGGGTTTGAAAAGATAAAAAAAGAGTTGGAATATTTAAAAAACGTAAAAAGAAAAGAAATTTCCGAGCAGATTAGTTTTTCTGCTTCCTTCGGGGATTTGAAAGAGAACGCTGCCTACGATTCAGCCAAAGAAGAGCAGGGATTTGTTGAGGGAAGAATTGCTGAATTGGAAGAAGTTGTTAATCAGGCAAGGATTTTAAAAAGCAATCATGCTGGAAACGTTCAGATAGGTTCGATTGTGATGGTAAGTTCTCACAACAAAAAAGAGAAATTCCAGATTGTTGAACCGGAAGAGGCTGATATTGACCAGGGAAAAATTTCCTATAAATCTCCTTTGGGCGAGGTTCTTCTGGGTAAAAGAAGAGGAGCCAAAGTGGAGATTGAAGCTCCTGATGGTAAAATAGGTTATCAAATAGTTGAAGTTGCTTAACATGAAGAATACATTTTTAATTGTTTTAATCTTCTTAATAATTATTGTTTCGGTTATTTTGTTTTTCTCAAATAAGAACAAAAAGGCCGAATTAACAGCGTCCATTAATAATCCTATTACTGCAGAGGAAAATAAAAATATAGTTCAAATGGAAAACAGTCTAAAAATTGAAACCTTAAAAGAGGGGACAGGCGAGGGAGCAAAAAACGGAGACAAAGTTACGGTCCATTATACCGGTACTTTGGAAAACGGTACAAAGTTTGATTCCAGCCTGGACAGAAACCAGCCCTTTTCTTTTGTCTTGGGAACTGGTCAGGTAATCCAGGGCTGGGATTCGGGAGTTTTAGGAATGAAAGTTGGTGAAAAAAGAAAACTGACAATTCCTTCTGAATTGGGTTACGGAAGCACAGGCATCGGCCCCATTCCTCCTAACGCCACTTTAATATTCGAAGTAGAGCTTTTAGGAATTAACCAATAATATGGTTCCGTCAAGAATCTTTTTGGTCAAAGGGGTTGGCATGCACAAAGACAGGCTGGCTTCTTTTGAGTTGGCTCTAAGAAGTGCCGGAATAGAGAAATCTAATTTGGTTTATGTTTCCAGTATTTTCCCTCCGGGATGCAAGATGATTACCAAGGAAGAGGGTTTAAGGGACTTAAAGCCGGGCCAGATTACTTTCTGCGTAATGGCAAAGAATGAGACCAGTGAGCCAAACAGGCTGATTGCGGCCGCCATAGGGCTGGCAATGCCCAAAGAAAGCGAAAATTACGGCTATCTCTCAGAACATCATTCTTTCGGAGAAACAGCGGAAAAGTCCGGGGAATACGCTGAAGATTTGGCAGCTACGATGCTGGCCACAACCCTGGGAATAGAGTTTGATTTGGATAAGGCCTGGGATGAAAGGGAACAGGTATACAAAGCCAGCGGTAAGATTTTAAAAACCACCCATATCTGCCAGTCGGCAGAAGGAAGCAAGATGGGTCTTTGGACAACGGTTATTGCAGCGGCAATTTTATTAGAATAGGATTAGGAATATATTAAAGCGTGAAACTGGCTAAGTCTAAGCCGGTTTTTTGCTTGACAAAAATGAAAAAATGAATATAATTAAAAACATATACGGACTAGATCCGTATTAAATTGGTCTTTCTTAAGCTTATTCCTTTTAAATTCTGATAACCCCTTAATTCTTTTATCACAGGAGGCTTGTTGTGAAAGTTAAAAAAATCGAAAAAAACGGAGATGATTACTGTTATTGCATTTGTTGTGACCCGGGAAACGAGTCGCATGCTGTAATCAACGCACTGGTTCTGTTTACAATGAAAGCATTCAAAGGTTTACTTAATGCAGGGGGAACTCCGGTACCTCAAAGCATGAATGAAAAGATGATCGCAAGACAGCTTTCCTTTCCCCCGAAAGAAGGAACAAGAGTGGTTTCTTCAATACGCTGTCCTGACGACCCCCAAAATGCACGCAGAGACTACAGTCGCCGCATTGAAATCGATCACACCGGTACGCATTGTGAACAAAATGGCAAAAAGAACAACGGACATCAGTTTTCCTACCACTTACCTGACCAACGAAAAAAAGGAACCATTTGCGTAATGACGCTGGTTAATCCAATGCCTTCAATGGTACCAGCCCAGGGACTTCACTAATATGAAGTTCTTTTTTATTTGACAAAAACCAGGGTTTTGATATAATAAAATAGAGGGATAATTCCCTTCATTAATTTTATTGTACCTTCCCAAGTTATTGGGATTGTTATTCAGATTCAGGAGGAAAAGTTTTGCCAGATATGGAAGAAGAAACAGTCTGTTTCAGAAAGACAGATGACGGACGCAGTATCATTCTGCCGACAAAAAAAATCGGAAAAAATCCGATTGAAATAAGACAAAAACTTGTTGAGCAAGCTGAGCAATACGGTTATTATTCCACGAGCTCAAGCCAAAACAGTACGTCCCTGACACCATTGCCTCATATGCGGAATCTCGGTGGCGGAATTTGCATCATGAACTGTCATGACGATACTGTTCGGATTGCTGCCTCATCTCCCGGTAAGATTCCATCCGTGGTCCCACAGATCATCCAGGGTGCATTCTTCAATGCTCGCGAATGCCCACAAGGGGGAGTTTCTTCTTAGAACCTCCCTCTTTTTTATTATCCTAAAAAGAATAAATTTAGATAATATTTACTCCACTCTTCTAGTGTATTCACCAGTTTCAGTATTTAATTCAATAACGTCTCCTTGTTCAACGAATAAGGGGACATTTATTTTAGCTCCGCTTTCCAAAGTAACGGTTTTTGTGCCACCCTGGGCTCTGTCTCCTTTGATTCCCGGCGGAGCTTCCGTGACTTTAAGCTGAACCTTTATGGGTAAAGATATATTAATTGTTTTACCTTTGAATTGTATTTCTTCAACAACCTGGTCAGTCTTGAGAAACCTGGCAGCTTCTCCAATCAATTCCTTGCCCAAATCAAATCTTTTTGAAGGATTATCTTTTTCCGAGAAGAAATACCTGTCCCTGTGGCAATACAAAAACTTCGCTTCTTTTTTCTCAATTCCCGCTTCTTCAAACGTTTCCCCCTGATGAAAATTGCGGTCAAGCACGCTGCCGTTTAAAAGATTTTTTATCTTGGCTTGAATCACCACCCTTCTCTGGGCTTTTTTCATCGGGCTTGATTCCAGGATTTCATAAGGTTCGTTGTCTATAATAATCTGGACTCCCTTTTTTAAGTCTGTATGAGTAATCATATTAATGTTTGGTTGATGAAGTCAGAATGACCTCTTAAAAATTCTTCTGATGACATTTCTTTTCCTCCTTCCTGTTTTATTCTTTCAACAACTAAAATATCTTTTCCGCACTGAATACCGATTTCTTTTGGAGGAATAGCCAGGGTTTTGGCAATTGGATATTTGTTATCAGATATTAAAACCCTGGCTTTTAAGATCTTTACCTGGATTAATTTATCTGATTTTTGCCAGAATGTAAAGCTGGTGGGCCAGGGTGTGAAAGCCCTGATTTGCCTTTCAATTTCTTCGGCCTCCTTGTTCCAGTCAATCTTTCCCTCTTCTTTTTTAATTTTATCAATGAAAGTAGCCTTGGAATCATCCTGGGGGTTCGGTTTTATCTTTCCTTCCAGCCATAAAGGAATTGTTTTGACTAAAAGATCTCCTCCGATTTCCGCTAATTTTATTGTCAGCTCTTTGAAATATAGTTTGTCTATTTCTATATGCTGGCTTTCTGCCACAATTGGTCCGTGGTCAAGCTGTTCATCCATAAGGATTATCGCTACCCCTGTTTCTTTGTCTCCTTTAAGAATTGCTCCCTGGATAGGGGAGGAACCGCGGTGTCTGGGTAAAAGAGAAGGATGGACGTTCAGTCCGCCGAACCTAGGCATATCAAGAATGTCTTTAGGAAATATCTGGCCGAAAGCAGCGGAAATAATCAAATCAGGATTTATTTTTTCAATATCCGACTTGAATTCCTGGACTTTTTTCGTCTGCAAATACCGAATACCGTATTTTTCAGCAATAATCTTAACGGGCGGGGGAGTGAGAATTTGTTTTCTGCCCACTGGTTCGTCAGGCATGGTAAAAACCAGAGCTGGTTTAAGATCGGCCTTGATTAATTTTTCCAAAATAATTGCCCCGAATTCCGGGGTTCCCAAAAAGATTATTTTCGGTTTTTGATTTGTCATTTGATTATTCTCCATTCGATTTCTTCTTCTTTTCCGGCAAATTCCAGCCAGTTGTTGTATTGGTCAATCACATACCATTTTCTTTTGCTCTCTGACCAGACCATAGGGTTATTCTGAAAATATGGCTTTTTGACAATTTCCTTGGGTTTTAAACGGTCCAGCTCCAGCCATTTCTTGAATACCGTCTCAATTGAATAACCCAGATTTCTTGACTTTGCCCAATCAGCCACCTTATTAATTGCTTTTTTGGCTTTTCTTACTGAGCCGGCAAGATCCAGGAGTTGTTTGGCTGGTCTGGTAAAACGGGAATAGATGATCTTTTTCTTTTTAGCGTCCTTTTTTATTTTTTCCAAATTAAAACCCTTGCTGTAAAAAAAATGATTAACAATCTTTTGAATTGCTGTTTCCTTTAATTCTTTTTTTGTTTTTTTCTTCTTTTCCATTTAATTAATTTTTCCTATAAGTTCTTTGTAAAATACTTTAGCTTTTTCCAGTTCTTTTTTTCCTTTTTCAGTGATTTTATACACCCTTCTTCTTTCCTCCATTTCACTTTTGACAAAACCGTCTTCTTCCAATCTATATAGGGCTCTATACGGAGTAATTCTTCCCGGCTTGAAACCAAAGCTCTTTTCTATCATGTCTTGTATTTCCCAAGCGTAAATTGACCCCTTTTTAAGCAAGGAAAGGATGTATATCCAGATATTTTCTTTGGTATTAAGGTTTTGGAGTCTTTCAAAGGGAAGCATACTTGACAGACTATTTTACCGGCGTAAAATAGTTAAATAAGGTCTAAATCAATATTATTTTAATACATTTTTAAAAAAATGGCAAAAGAAATCAGAATCGCAATAGCCGGAATAGGCAATTGTGTTTCCAGTTTAATCCAGGGAATATATTATTACAAAGACGTTAAAAACGATGACGATCTGATTCCGGGATTAATGCATAATGTAATAGGGAAGTATAAAATCTCTGATATCAAGGTAGTGGCGGCTTTTGATATTGATAAAAGAAAAGTCGGGAAAGACGTGGGAAAAGCAATATTTGCCTTGCCCAATTGCACAAAGGTTTTTTATCCCGATGTTCCCAATATGGGAGTAAAAGTAAAAATGGGTCCTGTTTTAGACGGCGTAGCATCCCATATGGGTAATTATCCTGACGAAAAAACTTTTGTTGTTGCAAAGCAAAAACCGGTTGATGTGGCTAAAGAATTGAAAAGAGTTAAACCAGATATGCTGCTTAATTATATGCCTGTCGGTTCCCAGAAAGCCACTGAATATTATGCTAATGCAGCCCTTAAGGCTAATTGTGCTTTTGTCAATTGCATGCCGGTTTTTATTGCTTCGGACGAAGAATGGATTAAAAAGTTTGAGAAAAAAGGCTTGCCCTGCTGCGGAGATGACATTAAGGCTCAGGTCGGTTCAACCATTATCCACAGGACATTGGCCCGTCTCTATTCGGAAAGAGGGGTAAAAATAGAAAGAAGCTACCAGTTGAATGTAGGCGGAAATACTGACTTTTTGAATTTATTGGCCCTGGAGCGCAAAAAGACAAAGAAGATTTCCAAAACCGAAGCGGTTCAGTCCCAGCTGGCCAAAAGATTAGAACCTGACAATCTCCATATCGGTCCTTCCGACTACGTTCCCTTTTTAAAAGACAATAAATTGGGTTTTATCAGAATTGAAGGAAGAAAATTCGGCAACGTGCCGACCAACATTGAAGTTCGTTTATCAGTGGAAGATTCGCCTAATTCGGCCGGCTGCGTAATTGACGCGGTTCGTCTGACCAAATTGGCTCTGGACAGAAAGATTTCCGGCGCTTTGATTTCAGCTTCAGCCTACTTAATGAAACATCCCGTTCAGCAGTTCACCGACGAAAAAGCCCGGGAAATGGTGGAACAGTATATTCTCGAAGAACGGGAAAGGTAATCCTTGATGTTTTATCTTTTAAAAGTTAAAATATTAAAAGGTCGCAGATTTTAACTTATCTTAAATTTAATTTAAAAATGAAACCATTTGAAAGATTCAAAGCCGCAAACACCGAGGGGAATTTATGGATTTACATAGTATCTCTCGCCAGAAACGAAGAAGTTTGCGACGACGAGGTAAGAAAAATAATTTTTGAGAAATTCGGCTTTTTGCCGGGAAATCTCTTGATTAAAACCGTCCTCCATCGCTTAAGGACGCAGGGTTATATAGAAACTGACAGGCGCAAGGGAAAGCGTTCCTATAAAGCCACTGGCAAGGGCTTGGCTGAGCTGGAAAAAATGAGGGGATTTCACCAGGATTTATTGCAGAAAATATAATTCAAAATGGATTTATCTAAAATCAAGGGAATTATTTTTGATTTGGACGAAGTGCTAGCCAATACCGAAAGATGGCATTGGCAGGCTTGGGTTGAAACCCTGAAACCATTCGGAATTAATTTCTCCAAAGAGGATTATTTTAATTATGCAGGCAAAAGGGAGGATATAATCGGCAGAGAACTGACTGATTATTACAAAATCAACCTTTTTGAAGGAGAACTGGCCAGAAGGAAAAAAGCCCTTATGCATGAATGGGTCAGGACCAGGAAGATCGAATTTTTACCTTACGCAAAAGAAGCGGTTGAATTTTTTTATAAGATTGCCCAGAGTGGAAGGATAAAAATGGCTATCTGCGCCGGGAGTACAAGGACGGATACCCTTTTGAAATTAGAAAAACTGGGGCTTTTTCCTTATTTCCCCGTGGTTTGTACGGGTGACGAAGTTAAAAATGGAAAACCAGCGCCCGACATCTATTTGCTCAGTTGTGAGAAATTAGGTCTGAAACCCGAAGAGTGTTTAGCCTTTGAAGACAGCGAATATGGCGCAAGGTCAGCTAAGGATGCGGGTATGGCTTGTTTTGCTATACCAAGCGAATTTTCAGTAAAACAAGATTTTTCTATGGTGGACAAGATTTTTCACGATTTGGGGGGAGTAATAGAGTTCTGCAAAAGAATTATTTTAATAGTTGGTTTTTGCAGCCCCACTATATTTTGGCGGGTTTTTAATAGGATTATGTTAATTAAATCTTGACGTTAATTCTTAAACCAGATTATAATAATATAATATGAAAGAAGGCATAATAATAAGCCAAGGCGTGAATCAGGGTGGAATAATAATAATTCAAAACAGAACTTGGGATCCAATAAATCCGAAACAATTATTTTCAGAGGTTTGGACCAATGTTTGCGATGGCGCCAAAGATAGAGCTAAAGAAAAATCAGTAAATTTAAAAACTCTTATTCCAAAGAATTACCATGATAGGGAGGAATTTTTGAATTTGGTTGAGGAGGGGGTAAAAAACAAACCTGACTTTCTTATTCTTCCTTTTACTTTGATTCAGTCAGATATGGAGAAAAAATTCCTGGATATTTTAAGCTCATTTAATGGTGAAATCTTTGCAGTTAATGTTCCGCCTGACAATACTGCCATTCGTGAGCTTAGGAATAGGCTTAAGGGTTATGTAGGAAGTAATGAAGTTGCAGCAGGAAAAAAAGCCGTAAAAGAGCTAATTTTAAGCGCAAAAGAAATTAAATACATAGTCATCCTTAGGCATGAAGTAAAACAGTATGCTCAATCTCTTAGAGTTCAAGGAATTAAAGAAGTTGCCGAACAACAGGGTATATCTGTAGAAGAGGTGTATTTTAAACCTGAGGAGCAAAAAATAATTCTTCCTGACGAATTAAAGGATAAAAAATTTGGTATTATTACTTTAGGCAATAGAGGAAATGAAGCTGCCTTAACCCTCATTAACCCAGACCAAGTCTTGGGTCTAGTTGGAATGGATATGAATAACAAAACAGTGGAGGCTATTCTTGATTCAAAGATGAAATGCACTCTTATTCAACATCCCTACATGCAGGGTGTTCGCGTAATTGATATGGTACTTGAACCGTCTGATAAAGAATTTAAGGAAATTTTCTGTGGGCCAACCTTGGTTGACTCAGATAATGTTTTGGTTTTTAATAGGCAAAAAGGCAAATAGGACAACAATTCAATATCATCTTTGGAACAGTAGCGATTACTGTTCTTTTTCTTTTTTAATAAGCTGGATTGAATATTGACAAAATATAAGTATATTATATAATAATAGTAATGTTCTTTAACGGTGTTAGGGAACGTTAGTAGCTTGAAAATTTTTTTGGAGTGTGAAAACAGTATGACCAAGAAAGTAACTGACCGAAGGGTAAGAGTTGCTATTGCTGGTCTCGGCAATTGTGCGTCAGCACTAATACAGGCCATTTGCCATTACAAAAGAATGAGCGGTCTGGAAGGATTGATGCACGAAACGCTCGGAGGCTACAGCGTTAGTGATATAGAGATCGTTGCCGCATTTGACGTCGACGAGAGAAAAGTCGGACAAGATGTTTCAGAAGCCGTCTTCGCGGGTCCAAACTGCACACAGAAAATCTGTGATGTACCGTTTACGAACGTAACAGTTAGTATGGGTCCCATATTAGATGGTGTTGCTGAGCATATGCGCGAAAGCTTTTGCCCGGCAAATATTAAAACTTCTAATGTTGTAAAAATACTTAAAGAAACCCGAACGCATGTTTTACTCAATTACATGCCGGTAGGCAGTGATTTCGCCACTAAGTTTTACGCCCAGTGCGCAATAGATGCAGGATGCGCTTTTGTAAACTGCATGCCCTCATTTATTTGCTCTGTTCCATTTTGGGCCGCTAAATTTACCGAAGCAGGGTTTCCTTGCATTGGTGATGATATTAAATCCCAAGTCGGAGCAAGCATAATAAACAGAACGCTGGCCCATCTTTTTGACTCAAGGGGCTGTAAGATAGACCTCATTTCCCAGCATAATCGGGGGAATAATACCGACTTTTTGAATATGCTAGACATAAGGCGTCTGGAAACAAAGTTTATTTCAAAAAAACAGACTGTAACCAGCGATATGTCTCAAATCCCTGGAGAATTCGACCTTATCTGTAATGGCTTTGATCCTACGCTTCCCGGGGACAACAAGGTATGCGATCTCCAGATAAAAGGTATACTCTGTGGTACGCCGATAACCTTTAACGCAGAAATGCAGGTTGTTGATTCCTACAATTCAGCGGGGGTCGTGGTGGATGCGATTCGGGTTGCCAAATTGTCTTTAGACAGGGGATTATCAGGCCCCATCATTCCGGCTTGCGCCTATTTCATGAAAAGCCCTCCTATACAAATGGAAGACAATGAGGCCAGGCGCCAACTGGAAAAATTCATTAATGATAGGGTTCGAGCCATTCTTGTTCCTCATAGTCGCATCAGGGAAGATGCTAGCTCTGGTGAAGAATATTCTGACTTCTGGACGTCGATCTGCGCTCAGGCTAGTGAAAAAGCCGAAGAGTTTGGAATCGACCTGAAATTTATACTCATGAAAGGAAAATATCACAGTGGCAGCAAATTTGTCAGCAATTGCCAAATAGCAATCTCAATACTGAAAAGCTACGCTAATGGTTATGAAAAGATTCTTTTCTTGCCCTTCAGCGTGACCGATACAAATCTCAAGAAGAAGCTGATACAGATTCTTCGCAACTGTGACGGAATTGACATATATGGGATTAATGTTCCACCAGATGAAGATTATCTTTCCGAAGTGCCTGGCATCCGAGGATACATAGGAATGGATGAAATTGAACTTGGCAAAAGCCTGTTTGACGAACTTACATCAAGAACGAAAGTGTTCCGAGTTGTCGTAATCAGGCATGAAAAAAATAATTATGGCCTTGACTTACGCATTCGGGGAATAAAAGAAAGGGCTGATGCCGAAGGCATTGATGTTATAGTCTGTTACGCTTATGAACACCGGCAAATCAAAAAATTTCTCTCTATGGAGGGAACAGGGGTTATTACCCTGGGGATAAAAAGCACGGAGGCGATTCTCAGTCTTAAGATCGAAAGTCCTGTCCGGATGGTTTGCGTAGACAGCAGTCCTAAAATTGAACAACTACTGAAAAAAGAAAGTAATAAAAACAAGGTAATTCTTGCATCATTCATTCAGGCGCATCTTTATGGAGGATATTTATTCTCCGGAATTATGGAATTTCCAAGGATTGTTCCTGAAAAAAGATAGTTCTTTTTTAAAAAATAAATGGCTTTTCGCACTAAGCGGATTGCCATTTTTTATTATCACTAATTGACGGAAACACTAATTTTATTTATATTATAAACACAGCCCTTTATCATTTTAAAAGGGGTTGAATGAGGTGTTAAGATTGACTAAGGCTGTGATGGTAAACCAAAGCGTGCTCGAATGGCACAGCAGACTAAAAAAGAATGCAAGACTGGGACAAAAATTCTCGGAGGTGGGGACCGGAATCGTTGCCGGCGCCGAAGCCGAAGCTAAAAAGAAGTCGGTAGATTTGAAAACTCTTTCACCTGACCCTGATGGACCATACTTTGACTTAGAAGTTTATCTGGGACTGACTGAGCTCGGTGTGGAAATGAGTCCGGATTTCCTTATTTTGCCGTTCACTCCGATTGGTTCACAAAAAGAAAGAAAATTTCTGAACATCCTAAACTCGTTCAATGGTAAGATTATCGCCGTCAATGTCCCGCCAAACCAAGAAGCAATCAGGCGGCTGGGAGACAGGTTCATAGGATACTCAGGAATGGTTGAGGACAGAGCAGGAGAAATGATCGCAGAACAGCTTCTTTTAAGCAGGGGGATGATGCCTACACCCATATTCGTCCTCGAACACGAGCGCATAAAAGAGCATTATGCTTTAGCGCTTAGATTCGAAGGAATCAAAAGAATTGCCGAACGCTACCATTGCAAAGTAGAAAGCATCTACGTAGGAACAGAAAACCAGCAGGTATTTCTTCCGACCGACGAAAAATGCTATATTATTTATCTGGGCATCAGAGGATACGAAGCTGCTTTGACAATTAATCCGGATCAAATCTTAGGTTTGGCTGGAGTTGATCTGGATGAAAAAATATACAAAGCTCTTTTTAATCCGGATTCGAAATTGAAGTGCACTGTTATCCAGCATCCACCTGACCAGGGTGCTTCCGCGGTAAATATGATATTTGAACCTCCTGCCGTTTGGGGAGGATGTGGACCCACTCCGATTGAATCATGTAATGCTTTGGTCTTTTTTAAGTAGACCAGAAACAAAATAGGGGCAAATAATAATTACTGCCCTTTTTATTTTCTTTTAAATAAGTTATAATTTAAAAATGTTAGACCAAAAAAGAGATTCATTTAAAGGATTAGGGACAAAAGTTGGTAGATTTTTTTCTAATTTTCCAATTACGCCAAACCAGATAACCTTGCTGGCTTTTTTATTTGTTTTTATCGCTTTTTATTTTTTAGTAAAACAAAATTTCTTATTAACCATCATCTTTTTTTTAATTGCTGGATTTTTGGATTTTATTGATGGTGCGGTAGCAAGACATAGACATGATTCAACATTAGAAGGTGCATATATAGATACAATTGCCGATCGTTATATTGAAGGAATTTTACTTTTAGGAATGCTCTTTTTACCCTTACCAGCGGTTTTATTTCCTAGTTATGTTTGGATATTTCTGGTTTTATTCGGTTCAATTGTAACTACTTATGCTAAGGCAGCAGCTAAAGAAAAAGATTTGGTAAAACAGGAAATAAAGGGAGGTCTTTTATCAAGGGGAGAAAGAATAATCTTGCTTTTACTTTCTTTGATTTTAGGAATATTTAACCTCAAATGGATGGTTTATATTCTAATATTTATGGCTGTCTTAACAAATATTACTGCTTTTCAACGTATTAGATTGGCCCTTAAAATTGATTAATTTTTAACTTCTTGGTAGAATAAAAAATTAAAATAAAATTAAATAAAAATATGTCAAAACTAAAAGCCATAGGAATATATAGAGAAACAAAGCTGGCCGGGAAGCCTGGATCCGACCAATTGATTCTTGATTTTACTGCAAAGGAATTAGAAAAGAAGGGATTTGATATGCTTACAATGTTCCCCAATCAATTTATTAGAGAAAAAGCAGGGGATAGAGATTCAGATTTAATATTTACAATGGCAAGAGACGCTAATATTAATGATTATTTGTCTTTAATAAAAGACAATAAGCCGATATTTATGATAAACTCTCCGGCCTCAATCAGGGTTTCTTTTAACAGGTTTTTGACTTATGAAAAAATTGCAGAAAGCGGAGTAAGGGTGCCGGAAGCTAAAGTATATGACATCAACGAACTCCAATTTCAAGACTTTGAGGGTAAGGTTATTATGAAACCGGCAAATAGGCATGAGTTCTGGTTTGTGATTGATAAAGTGTTTCATTTTAATGCGGCAATGGAAACTTACAAAGATATGAAAATAGAAGAAGTCATGGTCCAAAAATTCGTAAGAGGCGAGGATTTAAAATTCTATGCTATCGGTGAAAAGATTATAATTCCCAAAATCAGCAGAGAAATTTTTCCGGAAAAGACAATAAAAGAGGTGGAAAAATATGTTTTACTTGCCGAAAAGACTTCTGGTCTTAAAATTTTAGGAGGAGATTTCGTCATAGATCCGAAAGATAATTTTAAGGTTTATTGTGTTGATATTAATGATTGGCCATCATTTGGAACAATAGGGGAATTTTCCCAAGAAGAAGCTGCTACGGAAATCGCTAATTTAATTTTTAGTGAATTTGAAAACTATAGAAAAAAATTAAAATAGATAGTTATGCTTACAGATCAATTAAGAAATTTATCTTCAAACCTAACGAATAAAATTGGTAAAATGATTGGTGGAATGGGAATTAGCGCTAATTTCATTACTTTTCTTGTTTTAATTTCCGGCTTTATTGCCGCCTATTTTCTTTATTTAGGTTCTTTTTATTGGGCAGTTTTATTTATTATAATTTCTGGTCTATTGGATGGAATTGATGGAGCAGTAGCAAAAGCTAATAACAAGGAAACTAAATTTGGAGCTTTATTTGATTCGGTAACTGATAAAATAACTGAGATTTCCTGGTATATTGCCTTAGGACTATTAAATCCCTTATTCTGGCCTCCGGCAGCAATGGCAATAGCCTTTTTCATGCTTTCCAGCTATATTTCCAAGCACGCTAAAGCAGTGGGAGGAAAGAGCGGGGGCGGAATAATGGAACGAAAAGAAAGGCTGCTTCTAATTATTATAGGATTATTGGTTCTTGACTGGATGATATATATTCTTTATTTAATCGCTTTTCTTTCTCTTTTAACCTGTATTCAGAGATTCTATAAAAACTATAAAATACTTAAAGAGATGAAGAAAGATTAATATGGAAAATCGTAAATATATTATTTTTCTAATTATTTTTTTATCCGTTTTTGGTTTTTTTAATAACGCTAAAGCAGCGGAAAATGTTTGGTGTTATAACTTTAATACTAATTTAAAAATTCTGGATAAAGGACTAGATGTAAGCGCTTTGCAGACAGCTCTTTCTCAGGAAGGATTGTATGAACAAAAAATTACGGGAGAATTTGACCAGTATACCTTTTCATCTGTAATCAGGTTTCAGGAGAAATATAAAAAAGAGGTTCTGTCGCCAACACGCTTGGTGCGCGGCAACGGATTTGTGGGCGCAAATACCAGAATTAAATTAAATAAACTGTACGGTTGTGTAGTGTTGCCGAAAAAAACCGCAACAGCCACCACAACTTCAACCACTACAACGCAAGCAGGTTGTACGAATTATTTTGACAAGGTTTGCCCTTCCAATTGTACTACTCTTTCCGATGCAGATTGCTGCGCCAAGAACGGAAAATATTGGCTAAAGACTTCCTGGGACTATGCTTGCTATGATACCAATTACGGTCCAGGATGCATTGCTGGTCAGATGTGCAGTTCTCTTCCAGATGGCTGTTGTCCGAATTGGTGTTTCAGTTCTTCAGATTACGATTGCTGTATTCAGGTCAGCAAATGCTGGATAAACGGCCAGTGCAGTCTTTGTGCGAGCGCTACAACTACCACACCTAAGATTGCTTCCAGTACAAATGCAACTACAACCGCTGCTAAAACCTCCACTTCCACCGTTAATTGTGTTGATTCGGACGGGGGAATAAAGGAATATATTTACGGAAAGGTTACAGAGAACGGTTATGCTTCATACTATGATACCTGCGAGGGAAACCAGCTCAAAGAATGGTATTGTTCTGCTTCAGGAAAAGCTTACCAGTACATTAACTGTCCTATCGGTTGTATTGACGGAGTTTGTAAAAACAATATTGGCAATGATAGTTTCACTGGAGTGGTTTGTAATGATTCAGACAAGGGAAAAGACTACTATGCTGCTGGCCGGGTGACTCACGGAGACGGCATGCTTACCAATTATGATGTTTGTATAGACAGCAATACGGTAAAAGAAAATTTCTGCGACAACGGTTATTATAATTACGAATTCTATACCTGTCCCCGCGGTTGCCAGAATAACTTCTGTATCAGCGAAAATACTGGAATATCAAATTCTCCGACTTCGACCCCTGCTACCGCAACAACTTCTGCGACCAGCTGTACGGATTCAGACGGAGGAAAGAACTATTATGCAAAAGGAAATGGTTCTGGCTGGAACACGGGCACTGAATGGCTAAGCTTTTCTGACTCCTGCTATAAAGATTCTTTAACCAATCTGGCAAGCAGCTGTTCCGGAAGCACCTGTTATTTAGCCGAAAAGTACTGTGAGGGAAAATACGTTAAGACAGAATCAGGCATCAAATGTCCTTACGGCTGTAAGGATGGCGCTTGTTTGACGGCAGCCACTTCCGCCCAAGACGTACAAAACAAATTAGCCGATATTTCCAGGACAATTTCTCAATTATTAGAGGAAATAAGGAAATTGCTTAAGTAAAATAAAGGTAAATTAAAAAAGAGGTTCAGACCTCTTTTTATTTTGTAATAACCTTATCAGGATGAAGAATAATTTTTACCAGAATAATTTTTTTTCCAGGATTTTCTTCTTCAGCTCTTTTTCTTTGGGATAAAGGATAAGCCTTTACCACCTGTCCGCCAGCTAATGATTCCAGCGCTGACTCCGCCATCCAGGCAGATGTTTCTTGAGTACCCAACATAGGTTGGTTTGTTTCTTGTCCCCCCATAATTTTTCCCCGTTCGTTTTTAACGAACCAAAAGACGCTTTAAAGATAGCAGATTTAAAATATTTTTCAAGTTCTTGAGATTATTTAGGTTTCCAGAAAAGATGAATTAATTTACCGGTAGCAGCAAATATCTGGACATAAATTGGAGACTGCCTGCCTGATATTTTCACTCTTTTATTTAAAATATCATTCTTGAATTCATTAAGATCTTTGGCGTCTGATTCAGTAAAAGCCCGGCCAGCCTCTAAAGGGGAATGACAATCACTGCCAGCTGTCATTGGTAGGTTATTTTTTTTAGCAAAATCCAGAGATCTTTGATTTTCTTTTTTGGATTGACTACGAGAATTAAAGACCTCTATTCCGTCAGCCATGTTCTTATATTTATCCAATTCTTTAAAAGCTTTTTTCCAGTGATAAGGATGGGCAATAATAGCTATTCCTTCTTGCTTTCTTATCTCTTCAATAACTTGTTCAACGGTTTTTCCTTTGGGATTTATTTCTTCTTTCATAAAATACCCTATAATCTCTCCCATTGTTTTTCCGTTCTTTTTAACTTTCATTTCCTCGCCTAAAATTAAAACAGCATTTAATTTTTTAGCCGCAGTTATGGCGTCCTGCCAGCCAGCAGTAGTATCATGGTCAGTGATGGCAATACCATCAAGGCCTTTTTTAAGGGCGGCTTTAATTATTTGTTCCGGGGAAAAAACTCCGTCGTTGGAATAATAGGTATGGGTATGTAAATCTATTTTCATTGATATTTTTCAGCCGTAAATTTATATATAATTATTTTCTCTTTTAAGGGATTGATTCCGGCTTTCTGGCAGGTAATGGAAATCTGTTCTTTAATTGTATCCACTCCTTCTAAATTAGGGAGCAGGAGACCGGATTTTAACCTGAAATGTCCGTCAAAAAGAACGTCTATACCAGTAGGAATCTTAATTGGCATTGTTTTAACTATTATACCGAATTTTTTAGGATCTAAAGTATTAATATCTTCAACCAGCTCCGGTTCGCTTAAAATGTAGACAGTGTAAGAAAGATGTGACAGTTCTTTTTCTTCAATTGGTTCAAAACGATAATCTTCAACTGTCGCAGCAATAGCATTAGAGACAATCTCTTCGGCAACATTCTTTTTGGTTGGCAGGGAAGTTCCGATACATCCTCTTAGCTCATTATCTTTCATTATCGTTATAAAAACACCGGCTTTTCTTTCATAAAACTCCTTGGGTAAATCATTGGTAGGAGAAATAATCTTTCCTTCTTTAATGTATGATTCAACAACTTGTTTAGCAAATTCTACGATATTCATTGTATTTTAAAATCAGCAACCAGATATCCCACCCCAAAGGGTCCTTCGTAGGAAAGGATTTCTGGCTGGTATTTTATCTTTGATTCTTCCAAAATACCCAATGCAAAACAAAAGGAACGCAGACCGCATTCTCCTGCCTCAGGGTACATTTCATCTAACTTAAGGATTGTTTTGATATCTTTCTTTTTTAATGATTCTATTAATGTTTTATCAAATTTAGGTCCGTCGGATTGAAAGCCGTAAGGACCTTCTTTTTTTAAACAATGAGACAGGTCACCGCTGGCTATGAGAGCAGTTTTTTTATCTATTTTATGATATATTCTTTTTCCTTCTTCAAAATAATAATCAGGATTTTCTATTCCCATCAGATAGGTTTTAACCTCTCCTTTGAAATCCTTGGCTAAAAAGAAGAGGGGGACATTGAAACCCCAATCAGGATGGGGTGAGGAAATAATTATCATTTCCGGTTTGGCTTTTTTTAATTTCTCTCCCAATCCTTCTAAAGCACTTATGGTTTTTTTTACTTGTTCTCTGTCTTCTTTTGAACCAACTGAAGGCAGGATTATCGGCGGGTGAGGGGATATGGCGGCAAAAACAATGTTTGACATGTTATTCTATTAAACTTATTTTTTCTTTGCATTTGGGGCATTTTCCTTTTTCGTCAAACCTTTGAACCGAATAACCGATGCGCCCTATAACCAAATTGCCGCATTTGGGACAAAGGGTGTTTTCTGAGGGTAAACCAGGAACATTTCCAGTATAAACATATTTTAACCCGCTTTCTTTTCCAATCTTATACGCTCTTTCTAAGGTTTGAACTGGAGTTTCCGGAGTTTTTTTAAGCTGCCAGGAAATTGCTGGAGAGAATTTGCTGATATGCCAGGGAGTTTCTTCTCCCAATTCATTTTTTATAAACCCAGCAATTTGTTTAAACGTTTCATCTGAATCGGTTAATCCCGGTATGACTAAAGTAGTGATTTCTAACCAAACTCCTGATTTTTTCATTAATTTAGCGGTATCTAAGACCGGTTGAAACCTGGCGCCGCAGTTTTTACGGTAAAAATCTTCGCTGAAACCTTTAATGTCTATATTATTAGCATCAAGATAGGGGATTATTAGTTTGGCTGATTCTTTACTCATAAAGCCATTGGAAACCCAGACATTCTTCAATCCTTTTTTTCGGGCAATCTTCATTATGTCCAAAGCAAACTCTAAAAATATGGTTGGTTCGCTATACGTGTAAGAAATAGAAGGTAGCTTATTATCTAAGGCGATTTTAACAATATCTTCGGGCGAGTAATCTTGACCAGGAATTTCTTTTGATATTTTAAAACCCTGGGAGATATCATAATTCTGACAGTTAGCACATTTTAAATTGCAACCAACAGTGGCAATAGAAAGAGAATTACTGCCTGGCAAGAAGTGAAAAAGCGGCTTTTTCTCAATAGGATCAATGTTTAAAGCAATGACTTTACCGTAATTTAGAGCATATAATTTTCCCTTCTGGTTTTCCCTTACTCCGCAGATTCCTCTTTTATTGGGAGGGATAAAACAATAATGGGCGCAGTTTTGACACTGAACTTTATCCCTCAGTTTTTTATACAAATACGCTTCTTTCATGCTTTAATTTTAGCTTAATTTATGTTAATCTTCAATTATATTATGGGTCATAGAATTTTTATCGCCATTAATCTGCCGGAAGACATTAAAAAAGGTTTGGTTTCTTGTGAAACAAACTGGCCGACTTTGCCAATAAGATGGACTAAAAAAGAAAATCTCCACATTACCTTGGTTTTCCTGGGCTATGTAAGCGATGAAGAATTGCCTGAAATCTGTAGAATCGTCAAAGATGCGGTTTCCAGGAACAAACCTTTTATTATTAATTTAAAAAAGATTATTTACGGACCGCCTAATAAAAAACCACCACGCATGGTCTGGGCTGAGGGAGAAGAAAGCCAGGAATTGGGAAAACTTCAGGCAGATCTGGAAAACTCTCTTTCCAATTCTTTGAATAAGACCGAAGATAAGGGACGGCCTTACGCTCCGCATATTACCTTGGGAAGGATAAAAACCTGGGATTGGAAAAGAATTGATTTGGAAGAAATACCGGAAGTAAATAAAGAGATAAATTTAAATTTTGAAGTCAATTCCATTGAAATAATGGAAAGCTTCTTGAAAAGAAAAGGTCCTGATTATGTAATTCTAGAATCATGCCAACTCAAAGATTAAAAATTCATTTTATAGGCATCGGGGGAATCGGCGTTTCTGCTCTGGCCAAATATTATCTTAAAAAAGGAAATGAGGTTTCCGGTTCTGATTTGGTTTCTTCAGAAATTACCCAGGCTTTAAAGAAAATGGGAGCAAAGATTTTTATCGGAAAACACAAACCTGAAAATATTCCTGATAAGGTTAATTTGGTAATTTACAGCCCGGCTGTTAATTTTTCCAATCCTGAGCTGGAAAAAGCCATTAACGAAGGTTCTGTTTCATTCAGAAAGGTTTTAAGCTATCCTCAGGCTTTGGGAGAATTGACCAAAGAATATTTTACCATTGCGGTTTCCGGAACCCACGGAAAAAGCACCACCACGGCAATGCTTGGATTGCTTCTGATTAAAGCTGGTTTTGATCCGACCATAATTCTGGGAACAAAACTGAAAGAAATTGGTAATTCTAATTGCAGGGTAGGTAAATCCAAATACCTGGTGATTGAAGCAGATGAACATTTTGCCTCCTTTTTAAATTACTGGCCCAAAATCATTGTTCTTACCACAATTGAAAAAGACCATCTTGATTATTACAAAAATCTGAAAAACATCCTTAAGGCTTTCCAGAAATACATTGGCCGTCTGGATAGGGAAGGATTTTTAATAATTAACAAAGACGATAAGAATATTAAAAGATTGAAGATTAAGAATCATCCAATATATTATTCCTTAAAACAAAAAGAGGCTAGTAGGTTGGGAGAAATATTAAAGGTGCCGGGAAAACACAATGTTTACAATGCCTTGGCCGCTTTATCGGTTGCCAGAGTTTTAAAAATTCCTGATAAGATCTCCTTTAAAGCCCTCTCAGAATATACCCATTCCTGGAGAAGGTTTGAAATACATAAGGTGAGATTTAACAGGAAAGGAATAACCCTCATTTCTGATTACGGACATCATCCTACCGAAGTAAAGGTTACTTTAAAAGCAGCCAGGGAAAAATATCCCAAAAAGAAAATCTTTTGCGTTTTCCAGCCCCATCAGTATCAGAGGACCTATTATCTATTCAAGGATTTTGTAAATGTTCTTAAAAGAGTTCCTGTTGATGAAATGATTGTTACTGACATTTATGACGTAGCTGGGAGGGAAGAAAAGAGCATAAAGAGAAAAGTTAGTGCGGAAAAACTAGTCAGAGCGGTAAAGAAAAAGCAAGTAGTATATATTTCAAAAAAAGGAATCTTGAATCATTTGAAAAAACATCTTAAGGAAGGAGACATTTTGATTGTTATGGGAGCAGGGGATATATATGATCTCACTCTCCACTTGACAACTGGTAAGATAAGAAAGAAAATATATTAAGGACTAAAAAACAACCTTTTCAAGGTCGATAATTTAATTAAGAGAATATATTTTTAAATTATGACTACTACTTATTGGGTCATTGTGATAGCTGTTGTCGTAATATTAGCTTGGTGGTGGATGTCTAAGAAGAAGAAGGGGACAGGAGCACCAAAGGGTCCGGGAACACCAACAATGTAAGTTGATTGAAAAAATCCGCTCTTTGGGCGGATTTTTGTTTGCCTTAAATTGTTCCCTGCTGTAATATATATCAATATGCAAAGAATAACAAATTTAGAAACCATTAAAAAGGTTGGAGAAAAAGTTAAGGTCAGCGGCTGGGTCAATTCCCGAAGAGACCACGGGGGAATAGTTTTTTTGGATTTGCGGGACCGTTCGGGAATCCTCCAGGTGGTCTGTTCGGAAAAACTGGCTGAAGGAATTAAAGATGAATACGTTTTGGAAGTTGAAGGGGAGGTGGAAAAAAGACCGATAAAAATGGTCAATTCTGAATTGGAAACTGGTCAGGTGGAATTAAAAGCGGAAAAGATTAAAATCCTTTCTAAGTCGGAAACCCTGCCTTTTGATTTAAGGGATTTAAATGTCAGCCTACCAACTCTTCTGGATTATCGTCCTTTGACTTTAAGGAACAAGAAAATCCAGGCCATTTTTAAGATTAAGGAGGAAGCAATTTCCAGTTTCAGAAAGACAATGAAAGAAATGGGGTTTTTTGAGTTTGAATCACCCCTGATTGTTCCCAGTAATGCCGAAGGAGGAGCAGAGGTGTTCCATATTGATTATTATGACCGCGATGCCTATCTTTCCCAGAGTCCCCAGCTCTACAAACAAATTCTGGTTGGTGTTTTTGAAAGGGTTTTTACCGTTACCCACGTTTTCAGGGCGGAGCCCAGCGTAACCACCCGCCATCTGTCCGAATATATCAGTCTGGATGCGGAAATGGGCTTTATTGAATCCTGGGAAGAATTAATGGATGTCTGTGAAACGGTAATCAAGAATATCTTTTCTGATTTAAGAAAAAACCGCTCCAAAGAATTGAAGGTTTTTGAAACAAATACTCCTGAAATTAAGGGAAAAATCCCCAGAATCAAAATGAGGGAAGCCCAGGAAATCATTTTTAAAAGAACCAAAAAAGATAACAGAAAAGAGCCTGATTTGGAACCGGAAGATGAAAAAGAAATTTGTCTTTGGGCCAAGGAAAAATATGGCTCAGACTTTATCTTAGTCACTCATTATCCGGTCAAGAAAAGACCTTTCTATACCTTTGCCGACCCCGAAGATCCGGGATACACTCTTAGCTTTGATCTTCTTTTTAGGGGATTGGAAATTATTACCGGCGGCCAAAGAATCAACGAGGAAGAAGAGGTTTTAAAAAACATTAAGAAATGGAAAAATCAGCCCAAGGATTTCAAATTCTATCTTCAGGCCTTTAAATACGGAATGCCGCCGGAAGGGGGATTTGCCATGGGAATTGAAAGAATTATTAAGCAGGCCCTGGGGTTGGGCAATGTCCGAGAAGCAAGCTTGTTCCCCAGGGACATGGAAAGGATAGACCAGAGATTATCTTTACTTCAAACGAAAAAGAAAAAAACCAAATCTAAGAAATGAGCAAGTCATTAAAATACTTTTTAATTACTTTGATACTTAGTTTTCCTTTCTGGCTGGGGGTGAATGTTTTGGCAGAAAAAACAGAAGATTTTTTTTATTGGCAGGAACTGGCCAATCATCCGGAGGTTTTTTACGCCCAGATAGTTCCCAAAAAGCCTGAAATCCTGAGGATAGCCCGAAACAATGAGGTTGAATCTCTGAGCCTGGAAGCAAAATCAGCCATTTCTCTTTTGATTGATAAAAAGGGAAGGGAAAACGTTCTTTTTGAAAAAGAAAGCGATACCCAGTTGCCCATTGCCAGTCTGACCAAATTGATGACTGCCCTGGTGGTTCTGGAAAACTACGACCTTTCAAAAGAAATCACGGTTTCTCAAAAAGCGGTTAGCCAGCCGGAAGAGTTTGGAAAATTACAAGCAGGAGAAGTTTTAACTGCTGAATACCTTCTTTATCCCTTGCTGATGGAATCAAGCAATGATGCGGCTTTTTCTCTGGCTAATGATTATCCGGCCATGAGCGAGAGAAGGTTTGTCGGCTTAATGAATGACGTAGTGAAAGAAATAGGCCTTCAAAATACTGTTTTTTTCAATTCTGCCGGGCTTGACCCTGATCAATCTGATACAGAAATGAACCTTTCCACTGCTTACGACTTGGCACTTTTGGCAAAAAAGACTTTGGAAAAACCTTTGATCTGGCAAATCCTTTCCACCCCCAAGTACCAGGTTTACGGACCGGAACTCATTAATACCAATGAGCTCTTGGAAGATTCTGTTTCCTGGCACAATGAGATAATCGGAGGAAAGACCGGCTATACTGATTTGGCCGGAGGCTGCATGATACTAGTTTTAAAAGCACCCAAAAATCATAATTATCTGATGATAAACGTAATTTTAGGAGCCAACGGAGCCAGCAGCCGATTTGAACAAATGAAAAAATTGGTTGACTGGGTGGATAATGCCTACGTTTGGTAAAACCTATGACGGAAATTACAATTAATGTTATTAAAATCTTCACCCTGGGAGCTTTGGGTTTTATCGTTGCTTTTTTCTTGACTCCTCTTCTGACTAATCTTCTTTACAAGCATAAGCTCTGGAAAAAAGAAGTGAGGACCAAGGCCATTGACGGAGGGGGATTGCCGTTTTTTAAAAAATTCCATTCCGAGGGAGAAACAAATATTCCCAGGTTTGGCGGGGTTTTGATCTGGCTGACTGTTCTGATTCTCATTTTTTTGTTTTTTCTCCTGTCCCAGTTTACCGATGTCTGGTGGTTTAAAAAATTAAATTTCCTGAGCAGGAATCAGACCTGGCTGCCTCTTTTTACTTTGATATCCGCTTCTTTGCTGGGCTTTGTTGATGATTTTCTCCAGGTTTTGGGAAAAGGTAAATATATTGGCGGGGGGTTGAGTTTAAGAAAGCGCCTGATTCTGGTTATAATTATAGGGCTGATTGGTGCCTGGTGGTTCTATTTCAAGCTTGATTGGAATTCAATTCATATTCCCGGCAATGGAGATTTGATTATCAATCAGTGGTATATTCCCATCTTTGTAATAGTCATGCTGGCGGTTTACAGCGGGGGAGTGATTGACGGTCTGGATGGTTTGGCTGGCGGTTCTTTTGCCTCAATCTTTGCTGCTTTTTCCGGTATTGCTTTGTTTTTGGGACAGAATGATATTGCTGCTTTTTGCGCGGTAATCCTCGGGGCCTTACTGGCTTTTTTATGGTTTAATATTCCTCCGGCCAGGTTTTACATGGGAGAGACGGGAATGATGGGTTTATGCGCAACACTTACGGTTATTGCTTTTTTAACTGATTCGGTTCTGGTTCTTCCCGTCATCGGATTTCTTTTGGTGATTGAGTCCGGCTCGGTGATTATTCAGCTTTTGTCAAAAAAATTCAGGAAGAAGAAAATCTTTATAGCTTCTCCTTTGCACCTTCATTTTGAAGCCAAAGGATGGCCTCATTACAAGGTAACCATGAGATTCTGGATTATCGGGGCGATCATGGCTATTATCGGGATTGCTATTAGGCTGCTGGGCTGACAGAATACTTTTTTATCTTTTAATAAAATAATTGTTATTGACGGAATTTTAAAAATATCCTATATTATACTATCCCTCAAAATTAAATGGGGAGGTTGGAAAGTATGGAAACAAAATCTTGGGAAGTCGGCCTATTTAAAGTTGAGATGATTGGTACCGCAGTATTGACGCTCGCGTTTGGATTTTTTCTGCTAATACCAGATGTTTTTTTACCCTCTAAGATCTTTGCTAATTTTGCCTCTTCTATTCTTTTTTTGTTTCTTATAATACTCTGGGGGCCGGGTCTTGCCTTCATGATATATAAAGGAATATGGGATAACTGGCGCAGCAAGGGTGGTTTATGTAAGCTAGAAATCTATACTTGTCTAGCATTCTTCTATTTTTTGCTCTTTTTTTACGCGCTAAATATTGTCTTTCCATCTCTTGAGACTCTGACCGAAAAAGGTAATCGTCTGACGCTTTCAGTTTTTCTGGTCATTAGCGGAACCTTATTCTTGATTCTCTTTTATCGTGTGATAAAAGATCGTTATAAGGTCCGGGGGTCTAAAGAGGTAAAGACATAATATCGGGTCCAAATCGGACCTCTTTTTTTGACCAAAAGCTAATTTTAAGCTAAAATCAGGCTATGAAGCTTGAATTTTTAAGGAAAAAATATCCCCGCTTTGTTTTTGAAAAATACTCATATGCTTTTAAAGGAAAAACTCTTAAGGTTTCCTTTGTTTTTAAAATTGAGCCGGGAATAGTTTTTAAGCCGGAAATATCTATGGAAAACGTTAGAAAGACAGGGGAGCTGGACAATTTTATCTTCAATCTGGGAATGATTGAAAGTTTGAGCTATTGGAAAGCTACTTGCTCCAAAGAAATAATTGTTAGAGCCGGTTATCTTAATGAAGAACAAATCAAATGGTGGAAGGATTTAATAATGGACGGAATGGGCCAGTTTTTTTATGAGAATAAGATTGATTTCCGGAAACCAGGCTTTCTTACCATTAAATCCCAATATCAAGGAATAAAGCATGAACCAAGCCTTAATCAAACAAACAGGATTTTAGTGCCCATAGGAGGGGGGAAAGATTCAATAGTTACCTTGGAAACATTAAAAAAAGCAGGAAAAAATATACGCTGTTTTTCTTTAAATCCTACTGAAGCTGCAATTAAAATATTAAAGAAAGGATGCAAGAACCCCATTATTGTCAGAAGAAAAATAGATCAAAGGCTCCTGGAATTGAACAGAAAAGGATTTTTAAACGGCCACACTCCTTTTTCCGCTTACCTGGCCTTTTTAAGCCTTCTATTGGCCAGAATCTTTGATTTTAAATACATTGCTTTATCAAACGAAAGAAGCTCCAACGAAGGTAATGTCAGATATTTGGGAAAAGAAATAAACCATCAATGGTCAAAGAGTTTTGAATTTGAAAAAAGATTTAAGGATTATTATAAAAAATATTTAAGCAAAGATATTGAATATTTCAGCTTTTTCCGGCCCTTGTATGAAATCCAGATAGCCAATTTATTCAGCAAATATCCCAAGTATTTTCCTGTTTTTTTAAGCTGCAATGAAGCCTATAAAACAGATTCGGGAAGAAAAAAGCCTTTAAAGAAATGGTGCGGCAAATGTTCCAAGTGTCTGTTTGCTTTTGCCGTTCTTTATCCTTTTGTTAAGCAGAAAGATTTAGCTAAGATTTTCGGTAAGAATCTTTTCAATGATAAAAGCCTTGTTCCCATAATGGAAGAGTTGATAGGCGAGAAGAGATTTAAGCCTTTTGAGTGCGTAGGAACGATTAAGGAAAGCTTGATAGCTTTTTATTTGAGCTTTAAGAAAGCCAAAAGAACGGGTGATATGCCTTTTCTTTTGAAATATTTTGAAAAGAGAATACTTCCCAAACAAAAAAACCTGGAGCAGAAAACCAAAGGGATTTTGGCTTCTTGGGATAAAGAAAATTTCTTGCCCAAGGATTTTAAAAAAATTCTCAAATCTGAATTTTAAAAATCGTGCCTGAACCGGCTGCGATTTTTTTTATTGACGGAAACAATAAATTGTATATATAATATAATTGTCAAGAGCACACCCGCTCTTCACAGACAATTCTGGCCGCATGAAGGAGACAACTTCAACGTTGCCCGGGTAATCCCGAAAAAAAAGAATTGTTCGTTGTTCTTTGACTCTTTGAGTTCTTTGAACGGCCTATGTTGTAGTTGTAGGAAAAGAGGAGGAAGCCGACCAAAAGGTGGTAAAAATGATAACAAATGCACCACACACTGTCGATGCAACGGTGCCGCAACGCGACCATGACGCAGACCTTACCGGTCTTACCAGACTTGCCGTCCTTGTCGTTACCTGAAGCAAGCTCGGCGGAGCATTGACGTAGATTGTTTCCCACGCTCACTGAAAAAACCCCTCTAACAAGAGGCCTCAGAGCAAGGAAAGATCGTTTGGTCTAGCGAATTGCCGCAGAAGACCTACGTTTATGTCCGCCGAAAAACAAAGAAACCTGTGGCCCACCAGGTTAAGTGGCCCCGACGACAGCAGAATTGCCACCCCCTATAACGGCAGTAACTGCTAATGTGGAGATGAAAGGATTCCCATGTAACTCTATACAGATTCATGGAGAATTTTTCTCTCCTTCTTTTTTTTGACAAAAAATAATGGATTTAATATGATAAAAACGGAAAGGAGATTTCTTAATTACAACATCCGGAGAAAAGAAAGCAGTTCCTTTCCCGAGCGATTCTGCGATCAGACGACCACAAAATTGTTCCGGATAACGAATCGCCCCGTATAGAAGAAGAACAATCCAGCCGAAAGGAGGAAAATTATGTCTGGAATGTTCGTAAAAAGGTGCACTACCGATGCCGCTGTCTGTTGTGGTTGTGGCCCGCCAGTACATACTGGTCACTCACACCAGGTCGCGGTAGATCACGGTACCTTCGTTGCAGAAGGCGCCCGGCACTGAACGAGGTCCGGGCCGCGGAACTTCTTTCTTAACTTACCTCTTCTACGGAAGGAAAAGTTAGATAAGTTCCGCATGAACAAGCGTCCCCAATAGACGCTATGGGGAGCAGTAGAGCTTTTCAAAAAAACATGAGGACTCACTGCCCTCCCTTTTTATTGACAAAAATAAGCCATTCTGCTATGTTATTAGAACAGCAGACAATTCCAACTCGGTAAAAGGGAAAAACGGTCTGAATGGTTACTCTACCATACGGGGCCTTCACCAATGGTTCCACAAGGAGATCCCTACTAAAGAGTTGTGAGTTATTCGCTAATAATGGTTCTTTAAATTTTAAAGTATTGTTTCCGGCCGAGATAGGGCCGTTCTACCACTTTCTGCTCACAGACTAGTAGGAGCTTCCGGATGCCGTACAGCGCTCGATGTAGTCTGATGAGAACAGGGTAATCACCCCATCCAATACCGAAAGAATGGTGAATAATAGGAAGTTGTGTTTTTCCTCCTGAAGGACTACACGATGACCCAGGTCTCGATGTATCTGCAACTCCTATGCCCCTCGCAAGACGGATAACAAGTAAACTATTACAGCGGCAGAATCTCTGCCCTTTTTTTATTTCATAGGGCTGTTTTTTATTAAAAAATTATGATATTTTTAAACCAGGAATTAAAAATATGGTTTACATAGTCGGCCATCGTGGCGCTCCTTTGGAAGCGCCGGAAAATACAATTAAATCTTTCAAAAAAGCAATTGAAATTGGTGTTGATTATTTTGAATGCGATATTCATTTAAGCAAAGACGGGGAAATTGTAGTTGTTCACGACAGCGCTTTGGAAAAAGTTACCAATGGTAAGGGCCATGTAAATGACTTTACCTTAAATGAATTAAAAGAATTAGTTGTCTTGGGTAAATCCCAAATTCCAACCTTGAAAGAAGTTCTAGAATTAGATTTTCCCATGATATTGGACCTGAAATCAAAGACATTCAACAGAGATGTCAGTCTCGACGAAACTTACCCCGACCTTGTCAAAAAAACCATTGATTTAATAGAAAGTTTTAAATTCAAAAAAGACATAATTTTTGCTGCCTTTAACTGGAAATATCTAGAACAATTAAGGGATATGTCTAAATTTAAGAAGATGTTAAATTCAAAACATTTCTCAAATTTAGAAAAAGGTAAAGGACTAAACCTTTTTTCCGTCAGCGTTATTCCTTCAGATATAAGCTCTGAAAATATCAAACTTATTCGAGATAAAAATTTGAAAATTTGCGTTCAGGCAATTGATGACGAAGAGGTAATAAAAAATATGATGAGTTTGGATATAGATTACCTTTGTACGGGCAGACCGGATTTAGCAATAAAAATCAGGAATGAAATTAAATCAATTAAAAGATAAAAAAATACTGATTCTGGGGTTTGGCAGAGAAGGAAATGATACGCTTTTGTTTTTGAAGAAGATTTTCTCTGAAATGGTTTTGGCGGTAGCTGACAAAGAGAAAAAGAAGATAGGGAGGGGAATAAAAGGATATTTTGGGAAAAACTATCTCAAAGCGATAAAAAATTATGATGTGGCGATAAAATCACCCGGCATTCCTATCCATCTGCGAGAAATTGAAAAGGCGTTTAAGCAGAGAAAAATCACTTCCCAGACAGAGATTTTTTTGGAAAACTGCCCAGGTAAAATTGTCGGCATTACCGGAACAAAGGGAAAAAGCACTACTTCTTCTTTGATTTATCAGATTTTGAAAAACACTGGGTTAAAAGTTCATTTGATAGGAAACATTGAAAAACCGGTCTTATCCTATCTTTTAAAAGCAAAAAAAGACGACATCTTTGTTTGCGAGCTTTCCAGCCATCAGCTTTACAATCTTAAAAAAAGCCCCCGTATCAGCGTTCTTTTAAACGTTTATCCCGAACATCTGGATTATTACAAGAACCTTAAAGAATACGCCCGGGCAAAAGCAAATATAACGCTTTATCAGACAAAGAGTGATTTCCTGATATATAATTCAGGGAATAAAATTGTCAGAGAAATTGCTAAAAAATCAAAAGCCAGAAAGATTGCCGTAAAAGGGGAGTATTACGATTTGGATAGGAACGCAGCTCAAGCTGTGGGGAAAATATTTAAAGTAAAAGATAATATAATTTCCAAAACAATCAGGAATTTTAAAAATCTTCCCCACAGGCTGGAACTGGTCGGGACTTTCAAAGGAATAACTTTTTACAACGATGCCCTGGCAACAATTCCAGAAGCAACCATAGGGGCGATAAAAACTCTGGGGGACAGGGTAGAAACAATAATGCTGGGAGGATTTGAAAGAAACATTGATTTTAAAAATCTGGCAAAGAAAGTTTTGGAAAGCAAAATTAAAAACGTAATCTTATTCCCGACAACGGGAATAAAAATCTGGCAGGAAATCATTAAATTGAAAAGTAGGGGAGTGCCCAAACATTTCTTCGTCAATAACATGGAGGATGCGGTAAAATTGGCTTTTGAAAATACCAGGAAAGGGAAAATCTGCCTTCTTTCCACCGCTTCTTCCAGTTTCAGCATTTTCAAGGATTACAAGGAAAAAGGGGATTTATTCAAAAAATACGTTAAATATTATGGCCAAAGATAAACGCACTGATTATTATCTTATAGGCGTCATCATCGCCCTTATTCTTACGGGAATAGTGATTTTAGCCAGCGTATCTTCCGCCTATTCTTTTAAGAAATTCGGCAACACTTACTATTTTTTAAAACACCAGGCTCTTTTCGGCTTGCTTCCCGGATTATTCCTGGGCTTTCTGCTTTACAGGATTAAATTATCCACTTTGAAGAAATTAAGCCCGTTCCTGCTTTTGATAACTCTGGTTTTAATGGTGCTGGTTTTCCTGCCTTTTATCGGCTTGAAGTCCGGGGATGCGGCCAGATGGATTCAGGTCGGATCTTTTACTTTCCAGCCCTCGGAACTGTTAAAACTGGTTTCCATTCTCTATTTCGCCACCTGGCTGACCAGCCGGCTGGAAAAAGAAGAAAAAAATGCCGATAACAAGGTTTTTTCTTTCGGCAATACCTTTATGGCTTTTTTAATGATACTAGTAATCATTGTCGTACTTTTGTTTTTCCAGTCCAATATCAGCACCTTGGGAGTAATTGTTTTAACCGCTTTTTTCATGTACTTTTCAATGAATACTCCCATCTGGCATACTCTTTTCGTAATTCTAGCGGGAAGCGGGGGATTATTAGTTTTGATAAAACTGGCTCCCTACAGAATCAATCGTCTGGCGGTTTTTTTAAATCCTGATTTGGATCCCATGGGGATAGGATACCAGATAAAACAGGCCTTAATTGCCATCGGTTCGGGCGGAATAACGGGAACAGGATTGGGAATGAGCGCCCAGAAGTTCGGATTTTTGCCCCAGACGATTTCCGATTCCATTTTCGCGGTTTTTGCCGAGGAAGCCGGCTTTATGGGAACGCTGGCTTTGATTCTGCTTTTTCTTGTTTTTGCTTTTTTGGGGTTTAAAACAGCCCAAAAGAGCAAGGATAGTTTTTCCAAGCTTACGGCCCTGGGAATTACTTTCTGGATTATTATTCAAGCCTTTGTTAATATTGGAGCAATGATAGGCATTTTGCCTTTAACCGGCATTCCCTTGCCCTTTATCGGATACGGGGGCTCGGCCCTGGCCCTGGAGCTTATGGGCATGGGAATATTGCTAAACATATCCAAAAACACATGAAAATATTATTTACCGGAGGCGGCAGCGGCGGCCACGTCATTCCCATCATCGCCGTGGTCAGAGAGATAAGGAAAATTTACCAAGGCAAGGACCTGAAATTGTTTTATCTTGGGCCCAAAGACGACTTCGGGGAGATTTTTCTTTCCCAGGAAGACATCAAGGTGAAGAACATTCTGGCCGGAAAGATCAGAAGGTATTCCGATGCGAAAAGCATTTTCAGCAATTTCCTGGACGTTTGTTTTAAAATTCCTTTGGGAATCATCCAGTCTTTTTTTCTTCTTCTCTTTCTGCGCCCCGATCTGGTTTTCAG
>Ga0315277_10000414_pt1 | contig 68504 bp, 57 predicted proteins | sample YL17G05_15_MG_FD_203695 | JGI IMG/M metagenome (GOLD analysis project Ga0315277, IMG submission 203695) | Sediment microbial communities from Yellowstone Lake, YNP, Wyoming, USA - YL17G05_15 | ecosystem: Environmental > Aquatic > Freshwater > Lake > Sediment | place: USA: Wyoming | collected...
CCAGTTCGAGGCCCTGGAGGTGCCGCGGGTTCGCACCAAGCTCTCCGTCAGCTATGTGGACCACAACATGCTCCAGACCGGCTTCGAGAGCGCCGACGATCACCGCTACCTCCAGACCGCCGCCGCCAAGTTCGGCGCCTACTTCTCCCGCCCCGGCAATGGCATCTGCCACCAGGTGCATCTCGAGCGCTTCGGCGTGCCCGGCCAGACCCTCCTCGGCTCCGACAGCCACACCCCCACCTGCGGCGGCCTCGGCATGTTGGCGATCGGCGCCGGCGGCCTCGACGTCGCCGCCGCCATGGCCGGCTATCCCTTCTACCTCATCATGCCCGCCGTCACCCTGGTCCGGCTCCGCGGCGCGCTGCCCGTCTGGGTGAGTGCCAAGGACATCATCCTCGAACTCCTCCGCCGTCTCACCGTCAAGGGCGGCGTCGGTCGGGTGATCGAGTACGGCGGCGAGGGAGTGGCCACTCTCACCGTGCCCGAACGCGCCACCATCACCAACATGGGCGCCGAGCTCGGCGCCACCAGCTCCGCGTTCCCCAGCGACGCCCGCACCCGCGCCTTCCTCAGAGCCCAGCAGCGGCCGGAAGCGTGGACTGCGCTCCGCGCCGACCGAGGCGCGGAGTACGATGACATCATCGAGCTCGACCTGAGCGCCCTCGAACCTATGGTGGCCCAGCCCCACAGCCCCGACAACGTCGCGCCGGTGGCCGAGCTGCGCGGCCTGCCGGTTGACCAGGTGGCCATCGGTAGCTGCACCAACTCCTCCTACCAGGATCTGATGACCGTCGCCGCCATTCTCGACGGCAAGCGCGTTCATCCCAACGTCAGCCTGGTGATCGCGCCCGGCTCCCGACAGGTGCTTCAGATGCTCGCCGCCAACGGCGCGCTGGAGAAGCTGATCGCCTCCGGCGCCCGCCTCCTGGAGGCCTCCTGCGGCCCCTGCATCGGCATGGGCCAGGCGCCTCCCTCCGGCGGAGTCACCCTGCGCAGCTTCAACCGCAACTTCGCCGGCCGCACCGGCACTCGCGACGCGCAGACCTACCTCGCCAGCCCCCAGGTGTGCGCCGCCTCCGCCATCGCCGGCCGTCTCGCCGACCCCCGCGATCTGGGCGAACCGGTCACCATCGCCCTGCCCAGGCGCTTCCTGGTGGAGGACAGCATGATCCTGCCTCCTGCCGCAGACCCCGACTCCGTGGACATCCTGCGCGGCCCCAACATCGCCCCCGTGCCCAGGCGAGGCGAGATGGAGGATACCCTCCGCGGCCTGGTCCTGCTCGAAGTCGGGGACAACATCACCACCGATGACATCATGCCCGCCGGCGCGGAGATCCTTCCCCTCCGCTCCAACATCCCCGCCATCTCCCGCTTCGTCTTCTGCCGGCTCGCGCCGCAGTTCTCGGAGAAGGCCAGGGAACTCGGCGGCGGGTTCATCATCGGCGGCGCCAACTACGGCCAGGGCTCCAGCCGGGAGCACGCCGCCCTGGCGCCCATGGCCCTGGGCATCCGTGCTGTCTTCGCCCGCTCCTTCGCCCGTATCCACCACGCCAATCTCGTCAACGTCGGCATCCTCCCTCTCGTGCTCCCAGGCGAGGGCGTAGTGGGAGAGGGAGACGAGCTGGTGATGACCGAGGTGCGCGCCCGCATCGCCGCCCACCATCCCCTGGAGGTGCTCAACACCACCCGCTCCACTACCTTCCAGGCCGGCTACGATCTCACCGGCCGCCAGGCCCGTCTCCTCCTCGTCGGCGGCCTCCTCAACCTCATCAAACAGGAAACCGCCTAGCACCGTAGGGCACGCTGCCAGCGTGCCCACCAGGAGTAGCAGCCCTTGCTCCGCAACCTCTTCAAACGCGTCGCCCAACTCCTCTCCGGCCCCGGCGAGGCCACCGACGAGCTCTTCGACGAGCTTGAGGAGGTCCTCATCGCCTCCGATGTCAGCGCTGGCGTCTCCGCGCTGATGGTGGAACGCCTGCGCGCCGCCGTGCGTGAGCAGCGCGTGCGCACCGCCGACGAGGTCCGCGCCCTGCTGCGAGAACACGTAGCAGCGATGCTCTCCCGCCATACCGCTCCCCTGGTGACCGAAGCCCCCTCTCCACCTCTCCTCCACCTCCTGGTCGGCGTCAACGGCACCGGCAAGACCACCACCATCGCCAAGCTGGCGCACCGCTTCCAGAAGCAGGGCCGGAAGGTCCTCCTCGCCGCCGGCGATACCTTCCGCGCCGCCGCCATCGAGCAGCTCGAAGTCTGGGCGCGCCGGCTGAACACGGAGTTCATCGCTCACCACCTCGGCGGCGACCCCGCCGCGGTGATCTTCGACTCCATCTCTGCCGCCCGCGCCCGCGGCTGCGATGTGGTCATCGCCGACACCGCCGGCCGCCTGCACACCAAGCGCAACCTGATGGAGGAGCTGAAGAAGATCGCCCGCGTGGTGGAGCGCGAGCTCGGCCGCCCCGCCGACGAGACCCTCCTCGTCCTCGACGCCACCACCGGCCAGAACGCCCTCACCCAGGCCCAGCAATTCCACGCCACCACGGGCCTCACCGGAGTGGTCATCACCAAGCTCGACGGCACCGCCAAAGGCGGAACCGTGCTCACCATCTCCGAGGAGATGAACCTCCCCATCAAGCTGATCGGCTTAGGGGAGAAGCTCGAGGACCTGGAGGATTTCGACCCCACCGCCTTCGCCGCCGCCCTCCTGTAGGGCGAGTATGTCGGCCGCCGGAGCGTCCGCGTAGGCGGACGCATGCCCGCCACCACCAGTTGACGCCACCCGCTTGGCAGGCTACCATGCAGGCAGTCTGGGTGCACGTCCGCATCCCGGGCGTGCGCGCCCTGCAGGAGGGAGAACGACCATGGTCGCGAAACGGTATGGCTTCTTGCGCGCCCTCGTAGTGGTGTTTCGTGTGCTCGCTTGGGTGGTGGGCATCGGATGCGCCCTTGGATTCGTGGGCACTCTGATCGCGGTGGCGGTTACCCGGTCAGCGGAGCCAGCGATCTTCTCGGTCATCCTGCCGATCTACAGCGTGCTGGGATTCGTCTACTTCTATGCAGCCGCCGAGTTCATCCTGGTGGTCCTGGACGCCGAAGAGAACACGCGCCGCACCGCCGACTACCTGGCCTACCTCGCCCAGACCGGCGCCTCCCTGCCTCAACCGCCGGCAGTGTAGACAGAGCGGCCGCTGCACCTCCGGATGACAGCGGCCAAGCACCAGGAAAGCCGACATCCTCTGTGGGAGGGAACACCAGATGTCACAATTCCTGCGCTTCGCCCTCGGTGCCGGAATCCTATATGGGCTCCTCATGTGGCTGATGCTCGTCCTGGTCGTACGACACCCGGTTGCGGTCGCCGGGCGTGAGGCTGTTCTTGCGGGCGTCATCTTTGGCCCGCTCTTCGCCTGGATGATGATCTCCTTCTCGCACTCAGCCTGGGTGAAAAGGTCGGCAACTCCGACCTTCGAACCGGGCGAGCGTGTGGTGAGAGAAGGTCCCGCCAACCACTTCCGGCGGCTGGAAGCAGTTGGCGGATGGCTGTACCTCACCAACCAGCGACTGGTGTTCAAGTCACACCGGCTGAATATCCAGCGCCACCAGCTCTCTCTTCCACTCGATCGGATCGCAACGGCACGACCCTCCATGACCGCTTGGGTGATACCAAACGGGCTGCAGGTGCTAACCAAGGACGGGCGGGGCGAGCGATTCGTGGTCGAAGGCCGCGGCGAGTGGGTTGCTGCTCTAACGGCAGCCCAGCAGAGCCTACCGGCGAGCGTGGGCTGCTAGGCTCCTTGCGCCCTGCCGCCTTCGTGGCTAGCCCCCGGCCCCTTCTCCTCAATCTCCCCCAGCAACCCCCTATCCTCCTCCGTCAGCCTCGCCTTCTCCAGCAGGTCCGGCCTCAGCCTCCGCGTCCGCCGCAACGCCTCCTTGCGCCGCCACCGCCGAATCTGCTCGTGGTTGCCCGACAGCAGCACCTCGGGTACTCCCAGCCCCCGGAACTCGGCCGGTCGCGTGTACTGCGGGTATTCGAGCAAGCCATCGCTGAAGGAATCAGACGCCGCTCCCTGCTCCGCCCCCAGCACCCCCGGCAGCAGCCGCACCACCGCATCCACCACCACCATCGCCGGCAGCTCGCCCCCGGTGAGCACGTAGTCGCCGATGGACACCGCCCGCGTCGCCAGGTGCTCCCGCACCCGCTCGTCCACCCCCTCGTAGTGGCCGCACAGCAGGATGAGATGTTGACAGGCGGATAGCTCCCCCGCCAGCGACTGAGTGAACCCCTCCCCCTGCGGGCACAGCAGCACGATCTCCTCCGCGCACTGTGCCTCCGGACCACACCGGATCGCCTCCACCCCGGCGAAGAACGGCTCCGGTTTCATCACCATCCCCTCCCCGCCCCCGAACGGCGCATCATCCGTGGTCCGGTGCCGGTCGCTCGCGTAGTCGCGCAAGTTGTGCACCTGAATGCTGACGATCCCTGCCTCCTGCGCGCGCTTCAACATGCTCTCGCCGAGCACGGGAGCGAACATATCCGGGAAGGTGGTGAGGATATCAATGCGCATCAGGCATCCCCTCGATCCTCCGCCGGCATCTCCACCACCATGACCCCCTTCTCCAGGCTGATCTCCCTCACGAACTCCCTCACCGCGGGGATCATCGCCTCCCCCACCACGTACACATCATTCGCCGCCGTTTGGATCACCTCCGTCACCTCACCCAGGTCCCGGCCGTCGGTCGTCACCACCCGCAGGCCCACAATCTGGTGCACGTAGTAGCTTCCCTCCGGCAGAGGCGCGGCCATGCTCGGCCGCACCTTCACCCACGCCCCCCGCAGCTCCTCCGCTCCCGCCAACCCGTCACACCCCTCGAACTGCGCCAGCACGCCCTTCGGCGTCACCCGCGCCCGCGTCACCCGCACCCTTCGTTCCTCCCCGCCGCGCAGCTCCAGGCACACCTGCTCCAGCCGGGCAAAACGCTCCGGGAAGTCCGTCTCCGGCCTCACCCGCACCTCCCCTCTGGTGCCGAAAGGAGCCACGACCCGGCCTATCACCAGGCTCCATGGCTCCTCAGAGGTACAGCAAGTTGGGGTTACGGGTTCCGGACCTCGACTACCACTCCGTCCTTCACTATGATCTGGCATCCCGTCAGCTTCTCCAGGAGATCATCCCCCTCCGCCAACTCAACCATGCTCTCCACCGTCCCGCGGGGGTACTCGGCTCCCAGCTCCAGCTGCCCGGCGTGTTCCAGCTCCTCCAGGATCTCCTGCTTGATCGCTTCCTGCCGCCGCTTCTCACCCTCGAACTGCCGCCGCGCGGTCATCGCCTGGGTGATATCCGCTCTCTGTAAGTCGGCCAGCACCCGGCGGCTGCGGAACTCCATCTGGTCTATTCGCTGCTGGGTGGCCTCCGCCGCCTCCCGAAGCTCGGCCTGCAGTTCCTCCTTGAACTTCTCCGTAACGATCACCTGTACCGCGATGCTCCGCTTGACTGTCACCGTCGCCATCTACTCCTCCGGCTCGCCGGAGGAATCGGCGGTCTTATTGATGTCCACCCAGATGCTCTTGTGATGCTTCGCCCCCGCCGCGCGCACAAGGGTGCGCATGGCGTTGGCGATCCTCCCCCCTTTGCCTATCACCTTCCCCAGATCATCTGAGGCTACTCGCACTTCGAAGATGACGCTCCTTTCCCCCTCCACTTCGTTCACCACCACGCGCTCCGGCTGATCCACCAGGGCCCTCACGATCATCGTCACTAGTTCGTGCACTGTCAGACCTCCACACTTCAGTTGGCAGTTACGTCTGCTAAAGGGTCTCTCAGTGGCGCCAGAGCGGCCGCGCGCCCTAGTCAGCGGCCCTCATTGCGTACTCCTTGGGCGCAGCTACCGCCCTTGCCAGTGTTGTCGTCCCGAAGCTCTTCCCCTCCTCTGCTCGGCGGGAGGCAGCAGCGCGGGCCGCCTTGCCGCCCGCGGTAATCTAGCCCGAGAACTTCTCCCATACCCCCGTCTTCACCAACACGCTCTTCGCCGTCTCCGAGGGTTGCGCTCCCTGCTTCAGCCAGTGCAGCGCCCTCTCCTCGTTCACGCTCATGGCCGGGGGCTCCACCTGCGGGTGGTAGTGGCCGATCACCTCTAGAAACCGGCCATCCCGCGGCGAAGAAGCCTCTGCTACCACCAGCCGGTACTGGGCCTGCTTCCTCTTCCCAGTCCGGCGCAACCGAATCCGAACTGCCACACTCTCCTCCTATACTCCGAAACGTGGCACGCCCATTCGCTTGCCTGCCCGGCCAGAGAATGGGCGTCCGCTCTGCTCCGCTGCCAGCAGCTGCGCAATCATGGCGCGCATCTGGCGAAACTGCTTCAGCAGCAGGTTCACCTCCTGCCGCGATACCCCACTTCCACGGGCGATCCGCCGTCTCCTGCTTCCATCAATCATGTCCGGCTTCCTGCGTTCCTCCGCAGTCATGGACTGCACAATCGCCCTCATCCGCTTCACTTGCTTCGGGTCCACCTCCAGGGGCATCCCTGGGCCGCCCGCCTTCCCTCGCATCGCCTGCACCCCAGGGATCATCCCCACCAGGTGCTCCAGCGGTCCCATCTTGCTCAGCCGCCCCAGCTCCCGCATGAAGTCCTCCAGGTCGAACTGCCGCTCCCGGAGCTTCTTCTCCAACTCCTCCGCTTCCCGTTCCTCGTAGGCCGCCTCCGCCCTCTCAATCAGGGTGAGCACATCCCCCATCCCCAGGATCCGCGACGCCATCCGGTCCGGATGGAAGGGCTCCAGCGCCTCCAGCTTCTCTCCCACCCCCACTAGCTTGATTGGCCTTCCCGTCACCGCCCTCACCGACAGCGCCGCCCCGCCCCGGGCGTCTCCATCCAGCTTGGTCAGGATCACGCCCGAGATCCCCACCGCCCGGTCGAATTCCTGCGCCACATTCACCGCATCCTGCCCGGTCATCGCATCCAGCACCAGCAACACCTCCGCCGGCGCCGTCCGCTCCTTCATCACCACCAGCTCGGACATTAGCTCCTGGTCAACATGGGTGCGCCCAGCCGTGTCCACGATCACCGGGGAAAGCCCGGCCCGACTGGCGTGGGATACCGCCGCCTCGACAATCCCGACTGGATCGTCCCCGCTCCCCTCGAACACCGCCGTCCCCACCTGCTCCCCCACCACCCGCAACTGCTCCACCGCCGCCGCCCGCCTCAGGTCCGTCGCCACCAGTAGCGGCCGCTTCCCCTTCCCCTTCAACAGCAGGGCGAGCTTGCCACAGGTGGTCGTCTTCCCTCCCCCCTGCAGCCCCACCATCAGCATTACCGCAGTCGCCTCGCCCAGGTCCAGCTCGGCGGAGGCGCCTCCCAGCAGCTCCACCAACTCGTCCCTGACGATCCCCACCACCTGCTGGCCGGGGGAGAGGCTTTCCATCACCTCCTTCCCCGCCGCTTTCTCCCTGATGCGGTTGACAAAGTCCCGCACCACCTTGAAGTTGACGTCGGCTTCCAGCAGGGCCAAACGAATCTCGCGGCAGGCGGCGGAGACGTCCCCCTCAGACAACCTCCCCTTCCCGCGCAGGCCTCGTAGGACAGCTTGGAGCTTCGCGGTCAGAACATCCAGCATGTGCGCACGCTTGCCAGCCAGCCGAAGGGCTGGCCTGTCGCCCGGCGCGTCGCACCCTCCCGCGCGCACGGAGCAGGAGTATACCAGCCAGAGGGCTAGGTTGTCAAACCGCCACACTTGCCGGCCGCTCGGCCCACAGCAGAAGCCTTCCTTTCGACCCGCCCCTCGACTGGGACAGGTAGGCAACCGCGGAGTGCCGAAACGGCGGACTGAGCGAGTGCCCTTCGTGCGTCGCGGCAAGGGGGCTGCTTTGCCGTGAGAGGAGATACTATGGCCGACGGTACACTTCGACTCTATAGCGATCTGGCGTGGCTGTGGCCTCTCTGGGAGGAACCCAGCGATTACGCCCCATGGTGTGACGCCGCGGCGCGGTTGATCAAGCAGTACTCGTTGATAGAGGCGCGGTCCGTGCTGAACATGGCCTGCGGCGGAGGCAAGAGCGCCTTCAACCTCAAGCGCCACTTCCAGGTAACCGGCATTGACGTGAGTCCGCAGATGCTCGACAACGCGAGGAAGCTGAACCCGGAGTGCACTTTCCTACAGGCGGACGTGCGAACCTGTTCTCTGGGCCGGCAGTTCGACTGCGTGTTCGTTGATGATGCTGTAGAAGGCATGACGCAGCCAGCACTGGCGGCCGTGTTTCAGACCGCATTCAAACATCTGCGCAATGGCGGGGTGATGGTCGTCTCCCCGGGCACCGCGGTGCCACGAGAGGAGTTCGAGCAGAACGCTACTCGGATCAGCCATGCCCGAAGTAGCCTGAAGCCAGACAACATCGAGGTGGTGTTCATCGAGAACAACTATGACCCCGACCCAACCGATGACACCTACGAGTTCACTCTCGTCTATCTGATCCGGGAGGACGGCAAGCTGAGGGTCGAGGTGGATCATCCTCAGGCCGAGACCTTCGTGTCACTTGATGTCTGGCGCGCCACCATCCGCGATGCCGGCTTCGAGATCCATGACGGGAGCGTCACCGAAGACGATAAGCCGTGCCTGCTCCTCGCCTGTGTTAGACCTCTGCAGTGAACATTCGGACATGGCTGCATCTGCCCACAACGACGAGCGACGCATGTATGGCGACCTTGCGTGGGCATGGCCGGTCCTCTTCGGCGGGTCAGAGGGGTCTGTCGAAGAGAGCGAACGGTTTGTCGACCTTATCCGGCGATACACAGAGATTGAGGTCAAGACACTGCTCAACCTGGGCAGCGGCGCCGGCGGCAATGACTGCACTCTGAAGAAGCATTTCCAGGTGACCGGCATCGACCCCAGCGAAGGAATGCAGGAGACAGCAAAGCGGCAGAATCCAGAGGTCCGTTATCTGCTCGGCGATATGAGGTCTCTGCGGTTGGCGGAGAGCTTCGATGCAGTGGTGGGATTCGACTCGATCGACTACATGCAGACGGAAGATGAGCTTCAGGCGGCGTTCACAACAGCATCCCTTCACCTCAAGCCGGGAGGTGTCTTCGTGACCTACCAGGAGGATATCCCAGGCAGGTTCAGGCAGAACGACACGAGGGTTCACGCCGGCGCTGCGGGGGATGTTGAGCTCACGTTCATTGAGAACAGCTATGATCCGGACCCGACCGACACCACCTATGAGTGCACCTTTGTCTACCTCATCCGCCGTTCCGGGAAGCTGGAGATCGAAACAGACCACCACGTTCTGGGGCTGTTTGAGACCGAAACGTGGCTCGATCTGCTGAGGAAGACAGGGTTCGAGATCAGAGCAGTGCTCGATGGAGAGCCAGAGAAGTGCATCACGTTCGTTTGCGTCAAGCCGAGATGAGCCGGCCGCGCTCGGGCCGTCCCCTGCGCGCGTCTCCTTGTGAGAGACCCAGACCCCGCCGCGGCTGAGCGGGGTATCGGGGCCGTTGCCCTGCCTTCCAATCCTGAGCCGCACCCGCGCGTGGAGGAGCCCACCGTGTAGACTGGAATCAGGGGAACATGCAGGTCGATCTAGCGGTCAAGGGAGCGCGCCATGTCTTGGCAAGACACACTGCGCACTGTTCTCGACTACGTCTATAACCCATTGGAGAAGGAGGGTGTTGGGTGGGCCGTGTGCGGATCAACGGCCACCGCGCTTCAGGGATGTCGGCTGACGCCGCACGGCCTCAATCTCCTTTCCCAGGAACCGGCTGGGGTCTACCGCTTTGCTGAACTGCTCAGGCGGTTCGCGGCCCCAGATAGCCCCGAGGTGAAGCAGGGCATGGGAGATGTCGTTCTGTCCACACCCTCAGTACCGGTGCAGATCTGGCGTGAGTGGGGCGCCCTTTGGCACGGCGCCATGTTTGTGATCGGCGACGGCGGCGCGGGGGTCTGCCACATTGCCCCCCCAGAAGTACGCGAGTTCACTGATCGCGGCATCGTGTGGGAGAACGGTCCGGCCCTGCGGCGTCACCTCCGCCGGGTGGCCTTCGCCGGCTACTCCGTACCTGTAGTGCCGCTGGAATTCCAGGTGGGGACCAACCTGGATCGGGGCCGGACCAAGCATGGCGAGGACTGCATGGGCCGCGTCAGAGAGATCGCACGCGTGTTCCGCGAGAACGGATACGACCGCGCGCTGTTGGAGTGGGCGCTGGATGCCGATCACCTAGCGCGCTTCGATGAGATCGTGCGGACGCAGTAGAGCCAGACCAGGAGAGCATGCAGCACGAGAGGAGGGGTTCCACGGCCATGGGAAGAGCAGACCTCAGTGGTGAAGCTACGGAGGGGACGAGAGCCGCCGACCTCGTCCGGGCCGCCGCGCGAGAGGGCCGGATCGTCCGCCGGCGGACCACCCTGGACGAACTGAAGGCCCTGCTCGGCCCGCCGACGCAGGAGACATCCGCGCAGGAAGACTGGCTGGAGAGGATCCGCCTCACCTACCCGGGCGTGGAAGCGGTATTCGTGCGGGACAGGGGCCGAACCACGCCTCCCATCCTACTCTACGTGACCGTGGGAGACCACGGGGTGGAGTGGCGGGACCGTCTCCTGGTGCTGCGCGACCGGCAAGACCTGGAGCGACTGGACACCTTCTGGGGCCTGGAGGGCGTGTCGCTGGCTGCCCTGGACCTCCGCAGCGAGGCCGAGCTGCTGCGCGGCCTGTCCTTCAACCGCGATACCGTATGGCCCGATCCGAGCCGGCTGCCTCCCGGGTTCGACCTCGAGGCCCTGCTCGAGCAGGGAAAGAACCCTGGGTTGGGCGTGCGCGGGCTGCACGCGGAGGGCCTCGACGGGCGTGGCATCGGCCTCGCCATCATTGACCAGCCGCTGGTGGTAGACCACCGCGAGTACGCGGACCGGATCACCAAGCATGATGAGCCGGGTGTCGAGGGCGTCTCTGTGTCGATGCACGGACCAGCCGTGGCGAGCATCGCGGTCGGCAAGACGTGCGGTGTCGCCCCACGCGCCGCCCTCGACTACTACTCGGTGCCGACGTGGAGCTGGCGGAGCTGTGAGCCCTACCGCGCGCTGGTCGAGCGGATCCTCGCCAGGAACCGCGGCGCGGCGGGCGCTCCGCGCCTCCGCGTGGTGAGCATATCGCAGGGCATGTTCTCTCACTGGGAGGACTATGCCGAGTGGCGCAAGACGCTGGAAAAGGCGGCCGCCCAGGGCGTGCTGGTGGTGACCTGCGACCCGGACTGGCTCTCGTATGGAACGCTCCAGCGCAAGGAGAGCGCAGACCCGGACGATCCCACGGGATATGTGCGGGGCAGGTTCGGCGGCCCGCACCGCGCGCTCTACGCTCCCGCGGGGAACCGGACCATCGCCGGGCGAGAGGGCCCGGAGGCCTACACCTACGATCGCATCGGCGGGATGAGCTGGGCCGCCCCCTACCTGGCCGGCCTGGCCGCCCTCGCCTTCCAGGTGCGCCCCGGACTCGATCCCGCGACCATCGTCCGGCTCTGGCAAGAGACCGCGACGAAGACCGACGTGGGCCCGGTCATCAACCCGACCGCTTTCCTGGCGGCTGTGCGAACGGCGCAGGCCAGTGCAGGTGCCAACCGCGCAGATGAGCAGTAGCCGTTCACGGGAGGGATCCAGAGGGCAAGTCGCCTCAACACAGAGAACACGAAGGATCCCTCTGGAGGGAGGCACACGCGGGTTCGGTTGCAGCCGTCACAACACCTCACGAGCCCCCTTCGTGTCCTGCGCGCCCTTTGTGTTGGAGGTGTGTCCACTCGGCGAGCGCCCCCTGAACGGTTACAGCCAGACTTGTCAGAGGTGCTGACGAGCGAAGGTGGCGTCCGACACGGCCAGTGCTGAACCTCCGCCCTACGCGGGTTCATACAGCTCGGCCACCTTACATGCCAGGTTGAACGACGATCGCACTGGCCCGATGGTCACTCCGTAACGGCTGCCAGCGATCATGTGTTGCTGCGTCTGCGCGTTCGGCAGGGATAGCGGCCGCCGGAGCGGAAGGTACGAGTATCCGTGCCACGCCAGCGCCACAGGAGACCGGTTGGCCTTGTCTCCTACGGCCTGGCCAGCAGCCAGACAGGAGCACGCGCATGTTCATTGACGAGATCATTGCCCGGGAGATCCTCGATTCCCGCGGCAACCCCACCGTGGAAGTTGACGTCCACCTCGAGGACGGCACTATGGGCCGCGCCGCCGTCCCCTCCGGAGCCTCCACCGGCTCCCGCGAAGCCGTGGAGCTGCGGGACGGGGACTCCGCCCGCTATGGCGGCAAGGGGGTGCTGCGCGCGGTCGAGAACGTCAACGATGTCATCGCCAACGAGATCACCGGCATGGAGGCCACCGATCAGGCCGCCATTGACCGGCTCATGGGCGATCTCGACGGCACGCCGAACAAGGGGAAACTCGGCGCCAACGCCATCCTCGCCGTCTCCCTGGCAGTGGCGAAGGCCGCCGCCAACTGGGCCGGGCTCCCCCTCTACAAGTACCTCGGCGGCCCCAACGCCCGCCGCCTCCCCATCCCCATGCTGAACATTATGAACGGCGGCAAGCACGCCGACAACAACGTGGACCTCCAGGAGTTCATGGCCATGCCCGTCGGCGCCGGCAGCTTTGCCGAGGGCCTGCGCTGGGGAGCCGAGGTGTACCACTCCCTGAAGAAGGTGCTCGGCGACCAGAAGCTCAGCACCAGCGTCGGAGACGAAGGCGGCTTCGCCCCCAACCTCCCCAACAACGAAGCCGCCATCCAGGAGATCATGCGCGCCATCGAGGCCGCCGGCTTCGACCCCGGCCCCCAGGTCGCCCTCGCCCTCGACCCCGCCGCCAGCGAGTTCTTCCGCGACGGCAAGTACCACCTCACCGGCGAGGGCAAGGTGCACAGCCCCGCGGAGATGGTGGACTACTACGCCGCCCTGGTGGACAAGTACCCCATCGTCTCCATCGAGGACGGCCTGGCGGAAGATGACTGGGAGGGCTGGTCCTTGCTCACCAAGAAGCTGGGCCAGCGCGTCCAGCTCGTGGGCGACGACCTCTTCGTCACCAACACCGAGTACCTGCGCAAGGGCATCGAGGTGGGAGTCGCCAACTCCATCCTCATCAAGGTCAACCAGATCGGCACCCTCACCGAGACCCTGGAGGCGATCGAGATGGCGAAGCGCGCCGGCTACACCGCGGTCATCTCCCACCGCTCCGGCGAGACCGAGGATGCCACCATCTCCGACCTTGCCGTCGCCACCAATGCCGGCCAGATCAAGACCGGGGCCCCCGCCCGCACCGACCGTGTCGCCAAGTACAACCAACTTCTGCGCATCGAGGAGGAGTTGGGCGAGCTCGCCCTTTACGGCGGACCCGACGTGTTCTACAACCTGAGGTAGCCCTCACGCCCCGGCTGCCTGTCCGCACAGCACGCGCCTGCGGGCTTGTTCGCCCGCCGGCGCCTCAGTTGCCCGTTTCGGCCCTTTCGCCCACGGGTACCTCCACAGTGGAGGGCGCGGGGGAGGCGACCTGTCTCCACAGAGACGGTCGCGGCAGGCCGAACAGGCCTCGGGGCGACGTCTTCAGGAGCTGGCAGCGATGAGCGCAGTGAAAGCAGATTGGTGGAGGTCCGCTTGTCGGGCCTTGGAGGCAAGTGGCGTGAAGCGGGGCAGCGTCCGCTGGCTGCGCCTTCCCTGGAACCGGGAGGAGCGCCTGCGGCGCGCCTTGCGCCTGCGGAAGAGTGTGGTGGAGGCCAAGAACAGCGCGGCCGACTTCCTCTTCTCCACCCAGGCGCCCCTCGCCCAGCTTGAGCTGCACGATCTCGCCGGCGTAGAGGCCGCCCTCCAGGATGCAGAGAAGAGGCCTCTGCTGCTTACCTTCGGGGTGAACCGCGAGATGCTCGCCTCCGAGCTGGCGCAGAAGTACGGCGCCGAAACCGGCGCCCCCCTCGACGAAGCGCTCGCAGAGCTTATCGCCGAGGGCCTTGTCCTGCGTGTCCCCGGCGAACTCGCCTCCGCCAGCTACGACATCTACCTCGCCGTCCATGGCCGCGGCCGCGGGCACTACGATCTCTCCGAGTTCAACCGGCTGCTGAGAGAGGGCAGAGACTACCGCCGCGAGCTCACGGCCCGACAGCGCCGCGAAGCCACCAGCGGACGAGGCCGGTCCTACGACCTCTAACCCTGAGCACTGACCAGCGTCAGTGCGCGTCGGCTCAGTCCGGCGGCACCGCCTCCGACGCTTCCTTCCGGGCCTTGCCCGCCGGTTGTATGGAGGGCTTGCCCTTCTCCGGCACAAACACCAGCCGGCGGTCCCCCTTCCGAATGTACCCCTCTCGACGCGCCGCGCGCTCCACCCCCCGATCTGTCGCCAACCCGTGCTGGTATGCCTCCAAGCCCGCCTTCCCGGCCGACAGCCGAGCTTTCTCTCTCCGCAGCCCGGACAGCTCCCCCTGCTGCCGCCCGATCATCCCCAGCGGCTGCGCCAGCTTCACCACCGTCACCACCACCAACGCGCCCACCAGCAGGTAGAACGCAGTCGCGCCCATCTTCCTTGCCCGCCGGCCATATGGAGGGCTTGCCCGCCGGCTCTCCCGTTCCGCTGGCAAACGCTGCCTCATTCCTGCAACCACTCACACACGCTGATGCTTGCCTACGATCTCGACCTTGATCAGATTCGTCTGTCCGGGGACCCCCGCAGGCACTCCCGCGGTCACCACCACGCGATCGCCCGGCTTCACCAGCCGCGCCCCCATCGCCCGGCCCACCGCGTTCACGATCAACTCATCCGTATTCCGGCCGCGCGGCGCGACCAATGGCCTCACTCCCCACACCAGAGTGAGCCGTCTTTCAGTTGCCACGTTTGCCGTCACCGCTACGATGGGGATGTCCGGCCGGTGGATCGCCACCATCGCCGCCGTGTGTCCCGTGCTGGTACCGGTGATGATCGTCCTCGCCCCCAGATCCTTCGCCAGCGCGCAGGTCGCCTGCCCGATCGCATCCGTCACCGTCCGACAGGGCCAGCGCGCCGATTCCGCCAGGCATGCCTCGAAGTCCCGCGCTCCCTCCGCCCGCTTCGTCACCCGCGCCATCACCTTCACCGCCTCCGCCGGATACCGCCCCGCCGCCGTCTCTCCCGACAGCATCACCGCGTCCGTGCCGTCGAACACCGCGTTGGCGACATCGCTCACCTCCGCCCGCGTGGGCCGAGGCGAGGACACCATGGACTCCAGCATCTGGGTGGCGGTGATCACCGGCTTCCCCGCCCGCCGGCAGGCCGCGATGATCTGCTTCTGGAGGATGGGCACCCGATCCAGCGGCACCTCGATCCCGAGATCGCCCCGCGCCACCATCACCCCGTCCGCCGCGGCGATGATCTCCTCCAGATGTCCCACCGCCTCGTGCTTCTCGATCTTGGCGATCAGCCCGACGGCTCTCCCCTCCTCCTCCATCACCCGACGCAGAGGGGCCAGGTCCTCCGCTCGCCGCACGAAGGACATCGCCACCCAGTCCACCCCCTGCGCCAGCCCGAACCGCAGGTCTGCGAGGTCCTTCTCCGTCACCGTCGGGATGGGCAGAGACGCCTCCGGCAGGTTCAGCCCCTGGTGAGACTTCAGCACACCGCCCACTCGCACCTTGCACCGGATCTCTGTCCCCGAGGAATCAAGCGCCTCCAACTCTATCTGGCCATCGCTTAGCAGCAGGCGCTGCCCCGCCGAAACCGCACCCGGCAGCCCGGGCACGGGAACCGGAATCCACCCCTCTGGCGTCCGCCGCACCCGGCCGGGCGCGCGCACGCTCAGCACCACTTCCTGCCTGGGGCGCAGCGTCATCCCCCCCTCCGGCAGCTCCCCCACCCGCAGCTTCGGCCCCGCCAGGTCCTGCAGAATCCCGATCGGCCGCCCCAGCTTCTCCGCCACCTTCCGAATCCGACCGATCACCCGCCCATGCTCCTCCCATGTCCCGTAGGAGAAGTTCAGACGCCCTACATCCATCCCCGCCCGCGCCAGCCGCCCCAGCATCTGCTCCGACCAACTGCTGGGGCCAATGGTGCACACGATCTTGGTGCACCGGGCCGGCCCCCCTCGCTCTCTCCGTCTTACCGCCGCCGTTCCCGCCCCGCTCATCACGGCAACCCGTCCTCTCACATGCGCGAGCAATAGCCGGTGGTGCACGGCGAAACGGCTTCGCCGCGCACCACCGGCCTACACCTTGTACGGCTTACCCGTCTCCCGTTAAGGTGCGCAGTGCTCCCCAGTCTGCCTAATCACCCGCAGGCTGCCCACCTGACTCACCGCCAGGCTGCTCGCCCCGGCGCTGGCCTCGTCGCTCGCCTCGCTCCTCCCCCCGGCCCTCGCGCCCGGCACGCCGGCCCTCCCCTTCCCGTCCTGCCGTGGTCGCTCCCGGCACGCCCGCCCCCGCCGGCCGCTGCACCGGCGGCCGCGGACTGGTGAACTTGATGATCAGGTAGGCGGCCACTGCCGCCACCACGAGTACGATGACGACGCCGATTGCCGTTGACACCTTCTTGCCCATGCTCGCAGACCTCCTCTCACACGGCCCCAGCCGTGCATCTGGCTTCCTGTGCCCCTAGCACTTACCACATGCCCTGCCCCCAGGCCAACGCCTCCTGCCTCCCTCGCCTGGCCTGTGCCCGCCGGCACACAAACCGGCTTCCCTTGGTAAATGGCTCTCGCAGAGGGGTTCATGCCCCGCCACAGCGAAACCTCCCTACGGCGACCAGCCCCGAAGCCGCCTCTGTCACATCTCTTTGCCACAGAGGAGGAGACATGCGCGCCGCGGTCTTTCCCAGTCCCGGCCTTTGCGAGATCGTCGAGCGGGACCTGCCCGACCTCGACCAGGGCGAGATCCTGGTGCGGGTGGAAGCTTGCGGCCTCTGCGGCACCGACCTGCACATCTTCCAGGGGGAGTTCCCCGCCAGTTTCCCCCTCGTCGCCGGCCACGAGTTCGCCGGCGTGATTGAGGAAACCGGCCCCGGCGTCGCCCACCTGCGGGCCGCAGACCACGTGACCATAGACCCCAACCTCCCCTGCGGAGCCTGTCGCCCCTGCCAGCGCGGCCTGCCCCATCTCTGCCGCAACCTCCGCGCCATAGGCCTGACCATGGACGGCGGCTTCGCCACCCACTGCGTCCTCCCCGCTCGCCAGGCCCACAAGCTCCCCCCCAGCATGCCTTTCGCCATCGGCGCCCTCGCCGAGCCGCTGGCCTGCTGTGTCCATGGCATCGAACAGGCGAACCCCCGTCCCGGTGACACCGTGGTGGTCATCGGCGCCGGCCTCATCGGGCTGGTGATGCTCCAGCTCGCCCTCCTCCGCGGAGCATCTCTGGCCATCGTCTCCGACCCCTCTGCCCAGAAACGGGAGACGGCCCTCTCCCTCGGCGCCGCCCTCGCCGTTGACCCCCATGCCGAGGACCTCGCCGCCGCCCTCGCCCGCGCCACCGGCGACTCCGGCGCGGACCTGGTGATCGAATGCGTAGGAACCCAGGACACCGCTCAACAGGCCGTCTCGCTCGCCTCCGAGGGCGCCCATGTGCTCCTCTTCGGCGTCGCCCCCGAGACCGCCCGCATCAGCCTCTCCCCCTATCAGGTCTACCGTAAGGAACTCACCATCACCGGCAGCTTCACTAACCCCTTCACCCAGGGCCGCGCCCTCGCCCTGCTCCATTCCGGCCGCCTGAAGGTGGAACAGCTCATCACCCACCACCTCCCCCTCGACCAACTCCCCGCCGCCCTCGACCTGATGGCCGCCCACCAGGCCACCAAGATCCTCATCGAACCCAACAGGTAGGGCAGACTTCCAGTCTGCCAGTGGGGCACGCTTCCAGCGTGCCCGCAGTTCCTCCTCCCCGGTGCCCATGCGGCACACCGCAGGCCCACCCACCTCCCCTCCCTAGCCCGCCATCTCGTCCGCCGTAGTCCGCCTGGGGCGGACGAAGGCGGAAGCTCTAGCGGCGGCGGGTCCTCGGGCACACCAACATACACACCCCACAGATCGTCTGCTCGATCCCCCGCGGGCGCGCCCGGCTGAGCGCGGCCTGACGGCAGGCGAAGGCGTCGAAGAACTCCTCCCTCGCCATCCCCGCCCGCCACTCCACCCCGGAGATCGCCCCTCCCGGACACGCCTCCTCGCACACCGTGCACTCCCCGCACTCGCTCTCCGTGATCGGCTTTCCGGTCACCAGAGGAGCGTCCGTAAGAATAGTCGTCAAGCGCAAGGCTGGGCCAAGCTCGGGCGTCACCAGCAGCGCGGACTTCCCAATCCACCCCAGGCCCGCGCGCGTTGCCGCGGTCTTGTGCGAGAACGGCGCCGCCAACGTCTCCACCTCCAGCCGGCTCTGCGTGGCCGGATTCGCCCGCGCCGCGTGGCCGGCACCCCGCAGCACCTCCGCCACCGTCGCCGCCACCTCATCCAGCCTCTGGTTCAGCGCCAGGTACTCCTGGTAGTAGGCATAGGTCGGCATCTCTTCGATGGTGGTGAACACCTCGGGCGAGTGGCGAATGGCCAGCGCCACCGCGCGAGGAAGCTCGGCGAGGCCGGTCAGGTCGGCGAAGCCAACCAGGGAAGCGCCCTCTGCCATGGCGAGGGCGCGCACGCGATCCGTGAGAGCGCTGTCGGATTGCCGTTGGGTCATCTGTGGGGAACCTCTATCTCCCCCTTTGGCGCCTGCGGTTCGCTGGGGGGCAGCAGCAGCCCCGGCATCATCACCCGTCGCAGCGTCACGAACACCTTGATCCCCGCCTCCCTCAGTTCGCTCACCACCTGACCCTCCTCTCGCTTCTGCTTCACCACCGACATCATGTCCAGGTCCATCTGATATAGGCGATCGGGCGCCAGCCAGGTGGCGTGGAACAGGTCGCGCCTCCCCTCATCCGTTTCTTGTGTTACCCACTCCGCCTCCCGCTCCGGCACCAGCCGCCACCCCTGGGCCTCCATCTCCCGCCGGTAGAACTGGTACACCGAGGTGGACGGGTACGGCTCGTCGAGCGTGAACCAGTACTTGCGCCACCCCAGATTCTCCGACTCCTGCTCCGGCGCATCCTCCGTCCCCGGGTAGTGCACCAGCTCCGGCTGCACAGACCCCCGCTTCGGCGGCCGGCCGGCTTGCCACCGGCTCAGCGCCACCAGCAGCAGCACCCAGGCCAGCAGCACCACCCCGATCCCCAGGAATATCTCTCTCCGGCTGATCCGCATGGAGACTGGATTCCCTCGCCCTCGAAGTGGGTCCTGCCGCCCCTCGGCTCCGCTCGGGGTGGCCCTGAGCCCGGCGGGGGCGACCCTGAGCCTGCCGAAGGGCCGGCCTTGCTACCCGGACCACCCCGGATAGCACGCCCGGCAGAACGGCGGGTTCCGGCGCTCCCGGATTCGCTCCCGCAGTTCCTGCATCTCCTCCCGGTTCCAGATCGCCGCAAAGGGCGACTCAGGCCTCCCCTCGCCGGCCCGCAGACTGCCCAGCGCCAGCCCCTCCGGCCCCCGCGCATAGGGGCATGGAAACACCTCCCCCGCCGCCGTGATGAACGTCCGGCTCCACGGCCACCGGCAGGGCCGGCCCTCCTCCGGCCGGCGCGGGGGCGGCGGCGCCTCCGGACACCGGAACTCCAACCCGGCGCTGGCCGCCCGCGCCCTCGCCTCCGGCAGCACCCGCTGCAGGTCCTCCGCCACCGCCCGGCGCCCCTCCACCACCTCCTCCAGCGAAGCCAGCCCGAAGTTCGTCAGCTTCGCCGTGCACAGCAGCCCATCCACCCCCCACTCTACACACTTGCTCACCAGCTCCGGAATCTCCGGCACCGACTCCCGCTGGATCACGTGCCATACCCGAATCGCCGGCCCCCTCCTCTTCCCGCGCTCGCGGATGAGGGCCGCCGTTCCCTCCCCGATCTGCTCCAGGTCGGAGCCCGGCCGCAGCCGCGCATGCGTCTCCGGCCGCGCCGCGTCCACGGAGATGTTGAGATGGGTGAGGCCGCAGCCCAGCAGCTCCTGTCTCCGCTCCGCGTCGAGCAGACTCCCGTTGGTGGTGGTCAGCACCCGCACCCGCCTCCGCCTCGCCTCCCGCACCATCGCGAAGAACTCCCGGTTCAACAGCGGCTCCCCCAGCCCCACCAGCTTGATCCGGTACACCGTCGGCAACTGGTCTAGCACCGAGGTGAACTCCGCCAGCGTCATGTGCCGGCGCGCCGATCCCAGCTGCGACCCGCTGGACGGGCAATGTGGGCACCGGAAGTTGCAGTAGGTGGTCGGCTCGATATCCGCGCGCGCGGGCAAGGCGGGGTTGACAAGCGGCCGGTCGCGCTGCGCCCGCCGCAGACGAATCAGGTTGGCGAGAGCGGTGATGAGCTTCATGCACTGAGCCTTTGGCAGCGGAGGCTGCCTCAGAAGAAGAACGCAAACGTCAGCGGCCTGACCCGCCAGGCCCCATCTTCCTGCACCAGCCAGATCATCCCGCTCACGCTTCTCGGCACCACCCGGATCAGCTTCAGCTTGGCGTCGAAATCCACCCGGATTCCGTTCAGCGTCGTCGGCCTCGCCTTCAGGTCCACGCCCGTCATTCGCACCCACTTGGGCGGCCGCCGGTCCACCTCCCACCACCGGAATATCCGCCGCTCCATCTCCTGGTAGTCCGACGCCAGCCAGTAGTGGAGGAACTCCTTCGCTGCCTCCCGCAGCGCGGGCTCCTGGCGCTTGTCCTCCTCCGTCGGGCTGCGCTCGGGGATGTCCGCCTCCGGCGGCAGCTCCTCATACCAGTAGATTTGGCGAATCCGCCAGTTCTTCGACCCGCCCTCCTCCACCAGCCGCAGGATGACGATGCCCTTCCCCGGCAGCCCCGGATCGCTCATCTTCCCTTTCCCCTCGAACTCCACCGCCCCCACCCGGCCATCCGCCCTGGGCTTGCTCAGGCTCGGCATGCGCGAGAACGGACAAGGCCCGAACAGGTTGGCGGCACTCTTGGGCACCAGCCGGGAGATGGCATCCCGGTCATTGCGCGAGAAGGCATAGAGGAAATCCTCCGCCGCCCGCTTCGCCTCCGGCGGCAGCGCCGACTGCGGCGCCGCCCACCCGGTGACGGACCACGCCGCCCACGCACAGAGAATAGCTGCAATCCCGCATCTTCCGCTTGACCAGTGGCTCATGCCATCTATGTTACCCCCTTTGGGAGACCGAGGCAACACCGGCTCTCCTTGCTAGTCTTCTTTTGCATCCTGCGGAAGGAGAAACGCCCACAGAGCATAAGACACCCAAGGTGGCCCCGCGGACACTGACGGCGCGGGGCCGCCCAAGCGGAAGTCGTCGAAAGGTTGGTTGTAGATTATGGCTGCTGACGCGCGTCCCGCCTACGGACCCAGGCGGGCAAGAAACGCAGGCGCAACTAAGGCTCGCAAGTGGGAGTGGTGGCACTACCTGCTCGCCGGCATCGGCCTGGCCGTGCTGCTCGGCATCATCTGGGGCATCTACGCCATCTGGTTCTCCGTCACTCACGTGCGCACCAGCTACGCGCGGGTGAGCGGATTCGTGGTCAGTCTCTCCGCCAAGGACGACACCAGAGTCCAGCAGATCCCGGTGCACACCGGGGATGTGGTCAAGAAGGGGCAGACCGTCGCCCTCCTCGACAAGGCCGATCTCGAGGCCCAGGTCGAGCAGGCCGAGGCCAGCCTCGAGGCCGCCAAGAGCGCGCTGGCGCGCGCCGAGACCGACTTGGAGATGACCATCCGCCAGACCGCGGCCAGCGCCGACGAGGCGGAGGCCCAGCTCTCCGCCGCTCGCGCCCGCCTCGCCCAGGCCGAAGCCGAACTCCAGATGCAGGCCCGCCAGCAGCCCGATGAGGTGAGAAAAGCGCAGGCCGAGCTCTCCGCCGCCCGCTCCGACCTCGCCAGGCTCAAGGCCGGGCCGAGGCCACAAGAAGTTGAGCAGGGGCGCGCCGACGTCAAGGCCGCGGAATCCCATCTTGCCCAAGCCACCTCCTCCTTGCAACGGCTGGAGAAGCTCCACCAGGAGGGCGCCGTCTCCGCCCAGGTGCTGGACACCGCCCGAATGGACAAGGACGTAGCCGAGGCCAACCTCGCCTCCGCCCGTCAGAAGCTGAACATGCTGGAGGCGGGCACTCGCCAGGAGGACATCCAAGCGGCTGAGCAGGCCGTCGCCGCCGCCGAGGCCGCCCTCGCCGTCGCCAACGCCAAAACCTACGAAGGCCAGATGAAAGGACAGCAGGTCGCCACCCGCCAGGCCGAGCAGCGCCAGGCGCAGGCGGTCCTCTCCTCCACCCTTTCCAAGAAGAGCGAGGTAGCCCTCAAGGAGCAGGACGTCCTCGCCCAGCGCGCTGCCGTGGTGCAGGCGCAGGCGCAGCTTGATTCCGCCAAGGCCAGGCTCTCCGACGCCGTCCTCCGCAGCACCACTGACGGAGTGGTCGTGCGCGGCCCCGGCCGTTCCATTCATGAGGGCGAGAGCGTCGCCCAGGGCGAGCCCATCGTCACCATCGTCTCCACACAGGGCGATCTGTGGATCTCCGCCAGCGTCTCCGAGCTTGCGGTTGCCAGAGTTGAGGAAGGCCAGCCCGTCCTGATCAAGATTGACGCCTTCCCCAGGCGGAAGTTCAGGGGCAAGGTCGACCAGGTGGGCAAAGCCACCGAGATGTCCACCACCGCCTCCAGCCCCTGGCAGCTCCAGCAGGTCCCCATCAAGATCACCTTCGACACCAATGGCGCCCGCGTCATCCCAGGCATGACTTGCCAGGCGTGGATTGACGTGCGGAAGTAGGGCGGGCCTCCAGCTTGCCCCTCGTAGCTTGAGCGGAGTGGGGTCTGCCAGCTCGTAGGGCAAGAAGCCGCCTCCCTCCGCAGGCAGGGATGTCCGCGCGCCTGTTGAAGCCTTCACCAGCGCACTGCCGTGCGCGTGAGCGGGACCGTCGGGCCAGCATGGACCACATCGGACCATACCGCATCCTGGGCGAGCCCCAGCCGGGGGGTATGGCGCTTGTCTACCCTGCGATCCAGCCCTCCCTGAATCGGCGTCTCGCCCTCAAAGTCCTCCTCTCCCACCTGCAGGCCGACGCCAACTTCGTCGCCCGCTTCCGCAGGGAGGCCACCATCGCCGCAGCCCTCCATCATGAGCACATCGTCCACGTCTATGACGCTCATCTAGCCGACCCGCCCTACTACATCGCCATGGAGTTCCTCGAAGGGGGCACCCTCGCCACTCGCCTCGCCCCCGGACCCCTCGCCGTGGACCAGGCCATTGACATCGCCACCCGCATCTGCTCCGCCCTCAGCTATGCCCATCGCCAAGGCGTCGTCCACCGCGATGTCAAGCCTTCCAACATCATGTTCGATGAACGCGGGCGGCCTCTCCTCACTGACTTCGGCATAGCCCGCGCTCTAGAGGGCACGGTCCTCACCGAGACCGGCGCCAGGCTGGGCAGCGCCCCCTACATGTCTCCCGAGCAAGTGCGCGGGCTTCCCGTGGATGCCCGCACCGACATCTTCTCCCTCGGCGCGGTGCTCTACGAGATGACCGCGGGCCATGCCCCCTTTGGCACAGATAACCCCGCGGCCGTCACCCATCGCATCCTCACAGAAGATCCCCTTCCTCCCAGTCAGCAGAAACCCGGCCTCACCCATCACCTCGACCGCGTCATCATGCGGGCGCTCGCAAAGGACCCCAGCAAGCGATTCCAGACCTGTGACGAGATGGCCGCCGCACTAGCAGGCAGCCAGCCGCCCCAGCGAGATCGCACCCATTTGGCCGCTGCCCGCCCGGACCAGCGGCCTGTCCCCCCACGAGTTCGCAGGCGGGTGTGGCCCCTGATCGCCAGCGCCGGGCTTCTCGCACTCTTGGGCGGCGCATATGTCGGACTCCACACCCTTCCGCGTGCGAGGTCGCAGACACCGGTTGCCGGTTCAGTTGCTGCTCCGCCTGTTGCGAAGCGGGAGTCCGCCTCCCGATCCTCTGTGCCTCCGCCGTCTACCCCGCGCGCGGTGCGCGGCGATGAGATCGTACGAGACATCGCTGACCGCCTGCCCGAGGGCATGTGGCTGACTGAGGTCAGCTCACCTGATACCACCAGAATCACCTTGACCGGCCTGGCCTGGAGCCAAGACCTCGTCGGGCAGGCGGTGGAGTCCCTGTCTCAGTCGCCCTATCTCAGCAACGTAGTATTGGACTCCCTGACCAAGGACGACCAGTATGCACCAGGAAGGGTTGTGAACCGCGTCCGGATCACCGCCGACCTGCGCCAGGGCATGGTGCTGTCTCCGGACGAGCGTGACCAGCTTTCGTCCCTCACGCCTAGCGCGGCCGCTACCGGCCGGCCCCCATCAGCCCACGTCTCCGACTCAGGCCCGGGCTCGCGCTCTCCCGCAGTCTCCCGTCAGGCCCCATCCGCCGGGGCGGGTCATGCCAGCCCCGGCACTGGTGCCGCGGCCCGCAACCACCAGCCGGCCCAGCCCCAGCAGGAGCCGCCCGTATCCTCCCAAGGCACCGCCGCCATATCCCTCGCGGGGATCACTATGGGCGAGCATCCCATGGCGATCTTGCGCCTCGGCGACCAGAGGTGGTACGCCAAAGCCGGAGATCAGGTCGGCGGCTACCGCGTTCAGAGCATCGGCCGCGAGGAAGTAGTCCTCGCTGGGCCAGACGGGACCCTCGTGCTTCGGCTCGCTCGCAGCAACTAGGCGGTCGCGCGGCCGCCGCCCTATATCTCCCCATCCACCAACCTCCGGCTCCGCTCATCCATCTCCGTGATGTCGGCGATTTCGTAGCGGTTGCCGTCCGCGTCCTGGAGCAGTACCCGCCTGCCCTCCAGCACCCGCACATCCTCCCGGTCGCGCACGTCGAACAGCCGATAGCCCCGGTCGGTCTCCACCTCCCACCTCGCCGCCCCGTGCGCGTCCTCGATGTCATAGATCGAGATGATCTTCGGCACGAAGTACACCCGCCCCAGTTCCTCCTCCAGACACCGCCGGCTCTCCGCCTCCAGCCACCGCATGTCCCGCAGCAGCAGCACTTCCTTGTCCTCCGAGTCCAGGAAGGCTACGTACTCCGCCGCCTCCGAAACCGGAAACACCGGCGCCGGCCGCACATCCACATGCTCCGTGCCATCCTCCAGGCGTAGGCACAGGCGCCGGAACGCATCCCGCCAGATCCGCACCCCGCGCGAATCCGCGATCTCCAGCCGCTCCACCTCCGCCTCCCAGCTCGTCTCCTCGGGACGCGGAGAAGCCTTCTCAGTTGTCCTCTCGGGGGAGTCTTCCATGCTTGTGGGGCTACGCCGTCGAATCGGCGGGCGTTAGCACGCCCGCCCTACAAACTACACGCCTCTCACCTTCGACAACTCCGACTGCAGCTTACACAGACGCCCGTACAACCCTTCTACATCCAGCAACTCGTCGTGGCTCCCGATCTGCACCAGTCGCCCGTGCTCCAGCACCAGGATCGTGCTCGCCTTCCGCAGCGTAGACAGCCGGTGCGCAATCGCAAACGTGGTCCGGTTCCTCACCAGCCGGTCCAGCGCCTGCTGAATCAGCATCTCCGTCTCCGTATCCACCGAAGACGTCGCCTCGTCCAGGATCAGAATCCGCGGATTCTTGAGGACGGCGCGGGCGATGGCCACTCGCTGCCGCTCCCCGCCGGACAGCAGTTGCCCCCGCTCCCCCACCTGGGTGTCATACCCATGCGGCAGGCTGACGATGAAATCGTGCGCGTTCGCCGCCTTCGCCGCCGCCACGATCTCCGGCGCCTTCGCCGTGGGCACTCCATAGGCGATGTTGTCCGCCACCGTCCCGTGAAACAGGAATGGCTCCTGCAGCACCACCCCGATCTGCTGCCGCAGCGACTTCAGCGACAGCTCCCGCACATCGTGCCCGTCAATCAGCACCTGCCCCTCCTCCACCTCGTAGAACCGGCACAGCAGGTGCACCAGCGTGCTCTTCCCGGCCCCGCTCGGCCCCACCAGTCCCACCACGTCTCCGGGCTCCGCCACGAAACTGATGTCCTGCAGCACCGGCTTCCCGGCCTCGTAGCTGAAGTGGACGTTGCGAAACTCCACCCGCCCTTCCATCCGCTCCATCTTGATGGACCCGGGCGCATCCGGAATCTCCGGGGTGGTGTCCAGCACCTCGAACACCCGCTCCGCGGCGGTGAGCGCGTGCTGCACCCGGTGGTTCATCTCCCCCAGCATCTGCACCGGCATGTAGAACTGCCACATCAGTTGGGTGAACATCACCAGCGTCCCCAGGGTGGTCTGCTGCTCGATCACTTGCCGGCCGCCGTACCAGTAGATGAACAGCGAGCCGATCGCGGTCATCATCCCCAACGCCGGGAAGAACGTCGTCCACAGCTTCACCGCGTTCAACTCCTGGTTGAACAGGGACCCGCTGCGATCCCGGAACCGCGCCGACTCTCGCTCCTCCTGGGCGAACGACTTCACCACCCGAATCCCCGGTATCGCATCCGCCAGCACCGCGTTCAGCCCTGCATACCGCCTCCACACCTTCTGGTACACCCGGTGGATCATCCGCCCAAACATGTACGTCCCCAGCGCCATGAACGGAGTCGGCACCAGCGTCAGCGCCGCCAACTTCGGGTCCGACGCGAACATCATCACACAGATCACCGGGATGGTCAGCAGGTTGATGATGATCTGCTGCAGTCCCTCCGCCACGAAGTACTGCAAGCGCATGATGTCATTGGTCACCCGGGACATGATCTGCCCCGTCTGCTTCCGGCTGAAGAACCCCAGAGACAACATCTGCATGTGGTCGTAAAGCTGGACCCGCATGTCCAGCACCACCCGGCCCCCCAGCCACTCCATCATGTACCCCCGCACCATCCCCACCACGGTCCGGGTGAGGTAGATCGCCAGCAGCCACCTCACCGGAATGCCCAGTCGCGACAGATCCCCGGGCCCGATCACCCTGTCGAACAGATACCGCGTCACCAGCGCCGGCGCCAGGTTCAGGAACGTCAGCACGATGCTCAGCAGGAACCCTGCGATGGCGATCGTCTTGTAGGGGCCCACATAGCTCATCAGCCGGGCGATGAGCTGGCCCCGCTTCATGCAGAACGGGCACACCTCCGACCAGCGCGGCAGCGCCCGCCCGCACGACTCGCACCGCAGCGCCTTCCCGCCCCCGCCCTTTCCCCGCCGGTGATCCCCCGGGGAGTCGCTCACCTTCGCCAGGGCCCGCAGGATCCGCTGCACCCGCGGCATCTGAGGTGCGATCGTCCGGCTGAACCGCACCACCTCCACCGCCCCCGTCTCCGTCACCGCCTCCAGCGACCCATTGCCCAGGAAGTCCCGCAGCCTCACCCCCCGCACCTCGGACAGCGCCAGCTCCACCTCCAACCGCGCCTTCCCGTCCTCCGGCGCAAACGTCGCCAGCCGCCGGTCCGTCACCACCAGCCACCGATCCGCATAGGTGCCGTCAGGCGCAATGTCCGTGGACAGCGTCACGATCCGCCGCTCCTCCGGCTCGATCAGCCGCTGCGCCTCCAGCTCCACCGCCTCCGGCAAGGTCTCCTGCACCTCCCCGGACAGCAGCCGCTCCACTTCCTCCATCTGCCCTGCTTCCATCCCGATCCTCGCGCGCCTCACCAACCCGGGCTCTCCCGCGGCCCCTTTCCGCTTCCCCCTTCCGGCACCCGCGGCGGATTCCAGCCCGCTATCATTTCCAGCATCATCCCATTCTACCCCCTCCCCTCACCACTTTCTCAACTCTCCTCACCCCGGCGCCCGCATGCTGGCCTGCCGCGACACCAGCGATCCACCTCCGCCCCTCGACTGCGCTCGGGGTGGGGCGAGGCCGAGCGGACTTGTCCGCCGGTCTTGTGGCGGAGTTGAAGCCCCGCCCCCGCTCCGCGTGTCCGAATATCGTGCACGCGCTGCTTCATCATCGCCCCCGGATGTGGTATGCTACCGCGCGTTGGCGAAGGCAACACTTTGCCGATGGACGCATTCCCTCCGGAAGGGAGGTGGCTTGAGTGAGCTGCGGAAGCTGCGGCGCAAAGAAGAAGACCGCTAAGAAGACCACCAAGAAAAAGAAGTAGTCGAGTCGTTGGCCTCTTAGCGAATAAGCGGCAGTCCGCCTCTGGCGGACTGCCGCTCTCGTTCTTCTGCCCTACATTCCCGGCAGGCCGATCCCGAACACCGAGGAGATGATCGCCAGCGCCCCCTGGGTCAGGAACTGCCCCAGCACCAGCCCCAGGAACACCGGCCGCACAGACCGGTACAGCCTCAGCCCCCCATACCGCCGGATCGCCGTCGCCATCATCCAGGCGATCAGCGTGTTCACCCACAGCGAACGGTCGGTCTCGTAGGCGCTGGCGATGACGAACCCCACCGGACTCACCGGCCACCACACGAACCTGGCGCTCAGCCACGACAACAGCAGCATCACCCCCGCCCCCAGCGCCATCCCTCCCCGCAGCCAGTTGTCCGGCAGCTCCGGCGTCCTCAGGCTCGCGTCCAGCTCCCCGAACGCCCAGCTCGGATAGCTCGTGAACGGCCACCTCTGCAGCGCCGTCGCCCCATACCCATACACCACCTTCAGCATCGCCGGCAGCCCCACCGCCAGCACCAACACCACCGCCAGCATCGCCACCCACGGGAACGCCCGCGCCTTCACCCGGCCCCCATGCAGCAGCTTCATGCTGTTCACCATCTGCGGCATCGCCAGGCTCATCGGATCGTACATGTAGATCACCGACAGGTACGAGTACATGGTCAGCGCCGTCGGCCCGATCGGGATCGCCCCCACCGCCCGCATCATCACCCCCCGCGGGAAAAACCCGGTGTCCACATACATCACCCCGCCCGCCGCCACCAGCCGCGACGCCCCCAGCAGCACCGCGTAGAACATCCCCATCAGACCCGCGAACGACCACCACGACATCCCCGCCTGCACCGCCCACCACACCATGAACGCATTCGCCACCGCGAACCCCACCAGCGCCGCCCGCCCGCTCAGTGGCTCGTACGGGTCCGCCTCCGGCCGCAGCCTCCCCGTCAAGCTCAGCCACGCCGCCCGCAGCGCCTGCCGCGACTGGTACAGCGCCACCGCGCTCAGCGCAATAAACCCTCCCGCCTCCTGAAACGCGATGAACATGCGCGGGTTCACCACCGTCGCATTCTGCCCCTCCGGCCCCACCCCGAAGCTCCCCCAGATCAGCATCTGTACCTGGTACAGCACGTAGAACAGCCACAGGCTGAGCGATATCTCGCCAGGCAGCAAGCAGGTGATCCCGATCACCGAGAACAGAATGGATACCCGCATCTCCCCCAGCACCTGCCACGGCAGCGGCATCCCCGCGAAGTACCGCCCCACCTCGATCTCCGTCAACTGCGGCGCCGGCACGCTCGGGAAGATCCGGTGCAGCCAGTCCAGCACCGCAAACGTGGCCGGGATGGCGAACCCGATCCAGAACACCCGGTTGTTGAGAATGCTCGATACCAGAGACGGCCTCGCCGCCTCCCCCGTCATCGCCAGCGGCACCTCCACCAGCGGGAACGACAGCCGCTGCCGCTCGATCCAGTCCTTTCTCAGCAGCGCCCCCAGGCAGAACATCGCCGCCATCAGCGCCACCGTGAACACCCCCCACGCCGCCAGCGGCATCGCCCACGGCCCCCACGGCATCCTCTCCCCCTCCGGCAGCCCCTCCCAGAACGCGTTCACCGCCCCCATGTCCCCCAGCCGCAGCCACGCAGGGATGTGCGGCCACACCAGCTGCTCCCATTGGTTCGAGGGCGTGGCCCGGTAGAACGGGTAGGTGATCGCGGATACGATGTATGGCATCCCCCCCTGCATCGCCAGCCCGATGGAGACCATCAGCATGCCGTATACGACCAGCAGCTCCTCCCTCCTGAAAGCCTCCCCAGGCCACCAGCGCAGCAGCAGCCCGTTCACCACCAGCAGCGCGAACAGCACCACCAGCGGGCTTCCCAGCAGCGATCCCGATCCCACCGTCCACGTGCGCGTCACAAAGGCAAGATAGGGGTTGATCGCCGCCAGCAGCGCCACGCTCGCCGCGCCCACCACCACCGCCCGCACCGTGATCGGCCCGGCCGGCTTGCTTTCCCCCTCGCTCCTGCTCGCGGTGGACTCAGGCATAGGTGACTCTTCGCCCTATTCACTCGCCGGCCCTTCGGTTCCTGCCCCGCAGGATGTGGGCAACACCATCTGCATGACAACGCCCTGCCTCCGCCAATCCCGGGCCGGCGGCGCGCCTTAGCTCCCAGCCCCAGCTCTCCTCCGCAGCCGAGCAGCTGACGTGAGCGAGCGGGGTCCGCCGAGCCGGACCCCGCTCCCCTTCATTGTCCCGTCTGCCTCTTCCGACGACACTCATCAGACGGCGATGCTACCGGTCGTTCGTCACCGCGCGTGGGAACCTCTGCGCTACAGCCTACTGCCTCTCGTAGGCCCCCATGTCCGGGGCAGACCCGAGATAGCCGTCATTGATGCCAGGCAGCGCAACTCCCGCGTTGATGCAGGGGCTGCCGGTCTGGAGAGTCAGATCCCCGTTGTCAATGTCCGTGAACAGCGGGTCTTGGGCGATGCCGTTGAGCTCTTGGCCGGTGGCCGCCTGCCACAACGCCAAGGTGGCGTACACCACATTCGACCACTTCACGTAGAGCGAGGTGGAGGTGGTGAAGATGTCGTCGTAGTCCCAGAAGCTGGTGGTGCCCCCGCCGTTGTGCGTGTCCGCTATCGCATAGGAGGTGGCGTACAGCACGTTGTTCTTGTGGATGATGTTGTTCCAGTTCGCAGGAGGGTTAATCCCCCTCTGGTCGGCAACGGCGGTGCAGTAGGTGTTGTGGTACAGGTACACGCGTCCGGAGGTATTGCCGCCGAGCTTCAGCGCGGAGGAGGCCCAGCTGGGAACGTCGGCCCACTGCCACATGACGTTCCTGAAGAAGTACAAGGGCCCTACCGTCACCGGCGCGACGGAAAGCCCCATGTGGAAGTGGTCCATGGAGTTGCCGAATATGGCCATGTTGACGCACGCGCCTTCCGGCTCCAGGCAGTCGTCCCCTATGTCGTAGATCGTGTTGTCGTATATGTCCAAGTCCCCGTTGTATGCTTCATCACTCAGGTAGTCGGAGACACACGGACCGATCCCATTGAACTGCCCATGACAGATGTTGTCTCGAACAACGTTGCCCCATCCGCCCTGCAACATGATGCTGCCCTCCTCGAGGTCGCTGCCCTTGACGTCAGCCCAGGGCAAGGAGGTGATACCTGTGTCGTAGAAGGTGTTGTTCGCGATCAGGAGGTTGGTGCAGCTCGTCCCTTTGACCCAGATGCCGTGGCCGCAGTTGTGGATGGTGTTGTTGCGGATGACGGCGAAACTGCCGGGGTTAACGAAAATCCCCTTCTGGTAGTAGTCCGTTCCGTAGTACCGGATCTCGAAGCCGTCTATCACCACGTAGTCGGCCTGGAGGGTGATAGCAACCGGCAAGGTGGCGACGTTCATAACGTGGTTGTCCGGGTCTCCTCCATTGTTGGGGACCGACACGTAGAGCGTACTCTTCTTCTGGTAGAAGCCGCCATATGTGCTGCTCTCCAGGCTGGAGAGGGTGCCGTGGGGGTAGAGCCTGATGCCGTCCGCCGCTACCAGGGTGGTCGTTCCGGTGAAGCTGGCCTTATACACGTTGCCGCTGTACTGGGTCCAGTCGGGCGTTCCGTCCAGGAACCCAAGGTACGAGCTGTCCAGGATCACGCCCGATCCCTCTGCCTTGTAGGTGATGTAGGCAGAGGGGGAGCCGGAGCGGGTGATGGTCAACGCTTCACAGTAGGTCCCAGGCAGGACATGGATGAAGTCTCCTGCGAGGGAGACGCTCCCCGCCTTCCCAATGGTCTTGTAGGGATCCTGCTGCGTCCCTTGGCCGTTATCATTGCCAGTCGGTGAGACGTAGATCTGCCTTCCCGTCCCTTGCCCGGGTATCGTCTCCGACTTGGTGGTAATCAGGAACGGGGCCGGGTCGTTGCTCACCCCATCCGGGTCACTGAGCTGCACGTCCACCTCATAGGTAGTGGCCGCCACCAGGCCGAAGATGCTGCCCGCGTACCTGGTCGAGTCCATCCGGTAGAGGGGATGCCCTTGCTTCCAGGTGGGCTGTCCCTGCTGCCGGTACAGCACGGTGGCGCTCCCGTTGCCGTTGCTATCACCGGTAATGTGGGCGATGACCCCGATGGTCACGTAATTGGCACCAGCATCAACCGCCCCACCGGTGGTGGCGTTGTTGCCGCCACCGGGCTTTCCTGCCTGCGCCGCCACCGCGCCGGCAGCTAGCACGACTAGCACCATCGCCACTGCTCGCCTTGCACTACTCATCTAGATCCTCCGTATCTGTGAAGTGCACAGCCTTGTCAAACACGCCGCCTGCGGGCGCCTCCGTAACCCGCTCTGCTCTCACCTCCCTCCTTTTCGAAGTCTTCGCGGGCGCAGGCTACCGTTGATGCTAGGCTAGCCCGAGCGTCGGGGCGTGTCACTATGCAGGTGGAGCGAAGTCCTGTATAATCGGCTCATGGCCTCAACGCGTGCGCCCAGCAAGGTAGCTATCGACTGGATGATGCGGGCCGTCCGGTACGACGAAGGGCTCTCTCCCGCGACCCCCGTCTACTGCCATCTGGGCCGGCACCCGGAGCAGACGCCGCTGGAGATCGATGTCCATGAGGGACTCGAGGTCGGATTCCAGTTGACAGGCGAGGAGGAACGCCAGTTCCAGGATTTCGTCACCCGCTGCCGTCCCGGCGATGTGTGGCTGTGCGCGATGTGGGAGCCTCACGGATGGCGCGTCACTGCTCCGGCCACCAGCAACGCAGTGCTCATATTCCTACCGGAGTTCCTGGGCGACGAAATGCTGGGTGACATCCACTGGCTGGACCTGTTTGCCCTGCCGCCCCGGCAACGGCCCTGGATCGCCAGCCAGCAGATGCGGCAGCAGATGCTGACCCTCGCCTGCGACTTGCGCGAGGAGATCAAGGAGAGGCGCCGCGGGTGGCTGCCCACGGTGCGTGTGCTTCTCCTCAGAGCGCTGCTGCTGTTGAACCGAGACCGGGAGCCGCCGCCTCCGAGCCAGAGACTTGCCAAACCTGCCTCTACTCACCTTCTGTCGAGCGTGATGCCGGCGGTCAACCTGGTGCATCTGCACCCGGACCGCCGCATTAGCACTGACGAAGCGGCGCGTGCCTGCGGCCTCAGCCGCGCCCAGTTCAACCGGGTATTCCGCCGGGCGATGGCGATGAGCTTCGGGGCCTTCTGCCTCCGGGCGCGGCTCGCGCTTGCCGCACACCTGCTTCTAACCACGCGCCTTCCCATCGAGGATATCTCCGGGCGAGCCGGTTTCGCCGACGGCAGCCATCTACACGCCACCTTTCCCCGGCACTACGGCGACACCCCGGGCCGCTACCGAGAGCGCGCTCGCCCCCTTACGCCAGGCAGCGGCGGTGGCAGCAGCCAATCAGTCAGCAGGCGCTGACGGCGGAGCAGATGGGTGGGCTTAGGGGGGCGGATGCAGGCGGTGAGGGTGCACATGCCTTGTCTGCCTTGTACACCTGCATGCAGATAGGTGAACCTCCCTCTTGCCGGTCTCCCTCCGTTTCCTGCTCCGCAGGACCCGCCCCACTCGCCGGCGAAGCCAGCCCCTCACCAATCTCTGGAGGTCGCCATGAGCGCGCGCACCACCAAGCTGCAAGCCGGAGTCATCGGCCTCGGCATGGGCCGCAACCATGCCGCCGGCTACGCCAGTCACCCTCGCTGCCAGCTCCTCGCCGTCTGCGACGCCGACCTCGCCCTGGCGAGGCAGATTGCAGAGAAGCACGGCGCCAAGTACGTCTTCCGCGATTGGCGCAAGCTGGTCGAGATGGAGGACCTGGACCTCCTCTCCGTCGCCACCCCCAACTACCTCCACGCCCGCATGACCATCGCCGCCCTCAAAGCCGGCAAGCACGTCCTCTGCGAGAAACCCATGGCCACCCGCCTCGCCGACGCGGAAGCCATGGTGAAGGCCGCTCGCCGCACCGGCAAGCGCCTGATGCTCAACATGAGCTACCGCTTCCATCCCATGCAGCAGCAGCTCCACCAGCGCATCCTCCGCGGCGACCTCGGCGACCTCTACTACGCCAAGTCCCACTACACCCGCCGCCACGGGACCCCCGGCTCCAGCCGCTCCTGGTTTGTCAGCAAGCGCAAGGCCGGTGGCGGGCCGAGCGTGGACCTCGGCGTCCACGCCCTCGACCTCGTCTGGTGGCACCTGGGTTCGCCCAAGCCCACCTGGGCGCTCGGCGGGACCTTCGGCGAGCTCATCCCCCATTGCCTCGGCACCGTCGGCTCCAAGGACAACGTGGACGACCTCGCCTGCGCCATGGTCAAGTTTGCCACCGGTCAGATCGTCTTTGTCGAGGCCAGTTGGGAGGGACACCAGCCCGGCCACGAGGGCTTCGAGATCTACGGCACCAAGGGCGGCGCCTCTTGCCGTGACTGGGAATCCAACCTCAAGATGACCCTCCACTTCGATGACCGGCGCGGCCGTCCCGTGGACCTCCCCCTCAAGCCGTCACGCAAGCGTATCAGCGCCTACTGGCACTTCGTGGACGCCTGTCTCGATCCCAAGCTCCCCCTCCTCGCCTCCGGGGAGGAATGCCTCCACATCGCCCGCCTCCTCGACGCCCTGCAGACATCACAGAAGACCGGCAGGGCGGTGGCGGTATAGGCCGCGCCATGACCCGCAGAGAGTTCCTGCGCCGCGCTTTCGGTGTCGCCGCGTCACTCTCTGGCCTGCCCTCACTCTTGGCCGCGGGCGGCGCCGAGAGCCCTCGCAGCTCGAAAGGAGACTCCCCTCCCATGACCGTTCCTGCCCTCAGTCCCCAGCCCGCGGACGCACCCGACCCCCGCATCCTGGTGGTCAGCGATTCGCCCGACTACTACTCCACCCGAGACCTGCGCCTCCTCTACCCTGACCTCGTGGACGAGCACGACCTCCACAAAGGCCCCGTCACCCCGGCCCTGCTCGCCCCATACCGCCGCCTGTGGACGCTCATTCGCAGAGCCGAGGACGCTCACTTGCTCGACTACCAGGTCATTCGCGACCACGCCCGCCGCACCGGAGCGCGCGTGGTGAGCCACCTCTTCGAGTATGCTCGCGGCTCAGACCTGGAGTTCAGGTTCCGCAACGCCGCCTCCACACGTCACAAGCTAAGAGTCGTCGCCGCCTCCGACCCCTGCACCCGCGGCTTCTCCGTCGGCGATGAAGTCTACTGGTACCGCAACAGCTCCGACATAGACGAGCCCCCGGTCGGTCACTACGCCTACCGCGAAGTGGTGTGCGGCGACGACCCCGCGGCCGGACGCCGGGTGCTCGCCCGTTCCACCATCACCGGCGGCGCCATGTGGATTGAGGAGCGCTTCCCCAGCGGCGGCGTCATTCTCGCCTACGATCTCTTCAGCCCGCTCAGCCTGGTCCACACCCAGGGTGACCCTTGGATCCTCGACCGCGGCACCTTCGCCAAGTACCTCCCTGCCGGCAACCTGTTCGGCGGTACCGTCCGCTACGGCCGGTACCAGACCCGCAAGCTCTCAGTCGAGGAACTCCTTGACCTCATTCGCTCCTTCGCCACCCGCCCCGGCCTAGCCGCAAAGGTGGAGGTTCGCGACGAAGGCCCCTCCTCTGAGGGGACTCCTATCCTTTCCCTCCGCTTCGGCAATGACCAAGGCCCTCGCTTCCAGCTAGTCTCCGTCAAGCACGGCATGGAGTGGGAGAACGTCTACGGCACCCTCGTCACCGTCCAGGCCTTGCTCAAGGGCGACGTGCTAGACCTGGAGCGTTTCTGCGTGGTGGTCATCCCCCTCCTCAACCCCTTCGGCTACCGCCATGGTTGCCGCCACAACGCCAACGGCGTTGACCTCAACCGCAACCTCTACCGCAACTGGGACCGCTTCCGCGGCTGGACCGACGAGATCAGTGAGCCCTGGATCTTCGACTACAAGGGCCCCGCCCGCGGCTCTGAGCCCGAGTCTCAGATCGAACTGCGCCTCCGAGATGAGCCAAACCGCCTCTGCTATCTGGATGCCCACATGATGGCCGGCGCCCCCATCCTCGGCGGCTCCGGCCCCAACCCTGACGTGCTCACTCGCCTCGGTCAGCAGATCGTCGCGAACCTCAAGAACCGCTACCTCATCCGCTACCTGGACGACCCCTCCCCACGCCAGCTCGCCCTCGAATCCTATCCCGGCCAGCCCGGCGCCGAACCCTCCGGCCAGTCCCCCGTCTACTCCATCTGGTACGAGAACATCGGCCAGCTCCCCGACGTCCACGCCACCGTACTCCAGACCGACCTAGCTGCCGAGATAAACCTCACCGCCATGCGCGGTATCGCCGAGTCGGTTACCTGAGCGCTGCCCGCCAGGACCCATGCCGAGCCCTGACCTCCACGTCGTCACCGGCGCCATCATCACCTTGTCCCCCCACCGTACCTCTCCCAGAAGGTTCCCTTCCCTCGCCGCTGAACTACCAGCCCAAAGAGAAGACCAGGAGGCGACCATGAGAAAGGTGCGAATCGGCTTCATTCCCTCCCACCGCGTCCCCTTCGGCGAGAAGTGGGCCGCCGACATGCGCGCCCGATGCATCAAGGTTATGCGCGGCATCCCAGGGCTTGAGCTGGTAAGCCCCAGCAACCAACTCACCGAGAACGGCCTCGTCCGCAGCCTCGCCGATGCCGAGAAGACGCTCGCCCTCTTCAAGGACAAGGAGGTGGACGGCGTCATCGTCGGCGGGATGACCTTCGGCCACGAGACCTCCGCCGTCGGCGCCCTCATCGCCAACCTCCCCATCGGCACCCCCGTGCTCCACTTCGCCACCAAGGGCCACGTCAACCCCGACGGCACCCGCCCCTCCGACTCCTGGTGCGGCCAGTTCATGATCGCCTCCGCCATGAAGCGGCGCGGCATCGTCTTCGAGCACATTCCCACCTGCTTCCCCGAGGAGCCGATCTTCGCCAAGTGGGTGGAGCGCTTCACCCGCGCCTGCGCCGCACAGCAGGCCTTCCGCGGCGCCCGCATCGGCCAGATCGGCGCCCGACCCGAGGAGTTCGAATCCGTCTGGTGGGACGAAGCTTCCCTTCAGCACGACTTCAACCAGACCGTCGTCCCCATTGACCTCGCCGACGCCTTCATGCGTCTCGACGCCGTCGCGCCCAACGACTCATCGGTGAGGAGAGTCGTCCGGCAGATCGCCGCCGGCGCGAAGGTGCCGGCCGAAGCCCAGGATGCCGTCACCACCCTCGCCCGTCTGGAGGTCGCCCTCCTCCGCCTCGTCCGCGAGAAGAACCTGAATGCCCTCGCCGTCAACTGCTGGGACCAGGTGCAGAAGCGCTACGGCATCTGCCTCTGCTCCGTGCTGGGCCGCCTCGGCGACCAGGGAATCCCCTGCGCCTGCGAGGTGGACGTCTACGGCGCCGCCACCCTCCTCGCCGCCCGCGCCGCCGGGTTGGACCAGACTTCGCCCCACTTCATTGACTGGACCGAGCTCCACCCCTCCAAGCAGAACATCTGGCTCGCCTGGCACTGCGGCAACGCCCCCGCCAGCCTCTGCGCCGAGGACTGCGACGCCTGCATCGCCGAGCACTCCATCATCCCCATCCGCCCCTCCTGGGGAACCTTGGAGTTCAAGCAGAAGACCGGTCCTGTCACCTGCTGCCGCCTGGCCGAGTATGACGGCTTCTTCAGCATGTTCATCGGCACCGGCGAGGTGGTGGACACCCCTCCCGCGGTCCGCGGCTCCTACGCCTGGGTGAAAGTCAAAGATGTCATGGACTGGGAGCAGAAGATGGTCGAGCACGGCATCATCCACCACGGGGTGATGGTCCACGACCCCGCCGTCGCCGACGCCCTGGAGAGCTTCTGCAAGTTCAACGGCATCGAGGTCATCCGCGGCGCCTAACGGGCGGAGGGACGCACTCTCGCACCTAGGACGGTAGGCAGACTGGAAGTCCGCCCTACCTTCGTGGTAAACTCCTCCCGCGCGCGCCCGTAGCTCAGCTGGATTAGAGCGCCAGACTTCGGATCTGGATGTCGGGGGTTCGAGTCCCTCCGGGCGCACCTAGGACCAGTGGAAAGAGCTAGGAAGTTACTGCCTCTTCTTGGCTCTCGGTAATGGTCTCCGAACACCTCTTCTGGCCTTCGAAGAGCACCAGATTCGTGTGTGCCAGAAGGAGGCCAACCCCAATGCAGCCGGTACCCCAGAGCAACCCACCCCGCCTCTCCGCAGCCGTCCAGTCATTCCTGATCTACTGCGAATCCAGAAACCTGTCGCCCCGAACCGTTGGATTCTACGGCGAGAAGCTCCGAGAGTGCATCCGACTCCTGGACGACCCACCTGTTACCCAGGTCACCACGGACCAGCTAAGACACCTGGTCGTTTACTGGACGAAGCTCCACAAGCGCTGCCCCCAGCTTCCCCAGAGGGACCGGGGAACAGGCCTGGCCGCAACCACAGTCAATGGCTACATCCGATCCCTCAGAGTTCTGTTCCGATACCTGACGGATGAGGGGATCCTGGCGCAAAGCCCAGCTACGAAGCTGCAGTTGCTGAAGACGCCGGAGTTCCTCGGCACGGCGCTCGATCCCCCGGAAGTCGAGAGCATGGTCCGCTGGAGGGCTCCGGCCACCTACCACTTCAGGCGTGACAAGGCACTGTGCTTGCTGCTACTCGACACCGGCATCCGAGTCGGCGAGGCCGTCGCCCTTCGGCTGCAGGACGTGTCCTGGGCAGATCGCACCCTCACCGTCTTCGGCAAAGGCAGGAAGGTCAGGGTGGTCCCTTTCGGGAGGCAGTCCGCCAGGGCGCTCAGTTCCTACCTCGCTGCACGTCCCTCAGACACCCGACCGGAGGCAGCTCTGTTCCTGACCTCCACGGGGAATCCCCTGACCGTGTGGCGGGCACGGCATATCGTGAGGCTAGCAGCAGCCAGGGCCGGCCTACATGACAAGGCCGTCTCCCCCCACATGCTTCGCCGCACCTTCGCCACCATGTGGATCTCTCATGGCGGAGACCCCTTCAGCCTGCAGAGGATCCTCGGGCACACCACCATGGAGATGGTCAATAGGTATGTCAGGCTCACCACCACCGACCTGCGGGCGAGACACTCAGCCATCGGGCCAGTGGATCACATCGTGCCCAGCAGCGGAAGGGTTGTGCCGGGCCCTCGCCGGAGACAGCACTAGCGAAGGGTACCGGCACCACCGAGGATCGCTAGCGCTGGCGGGAGTCCACTTCCGCAAGCAGCCCGTGCACATCCTGGAGACGGCAGAGTGAGTTCGCTGCGAAGTAGAGCACCAACTCCTTCCACGCAAGGTAGGCATCGAGCCTGCCCCCGAGCAGTGCGCTGTGCTCGTCAAGATAGCCGATCAGCCTCAGGCACTCATCCACGCCTTCGACCGTGAGATAGCTTGAGGTGCGGGTGCTGCTCACTCGACCGCAGTCGAGTGTGTCCCGCAAGCGATAGAGAGTATGGGATGACCTGTGCTCCACAAGCATCACGGGTCTGAGAGGCCCGTTCATCATGGTCACCGTGAACATACTGCCCTCGGAAAGTACCTCCCCGACCTCATCCTCGCTCAGAGGCGGGTACTTCACATCCGTTCTTACGACTACGTTTGGCATTTGCATTCCTCCTTGTTTGGTTTGACTGGACAGCGGCGTCCCATGTATCGCTCGTAGGCATCTGACATGACCCCGGCCAGCTCAAGGCGATGCCGCTCTTGCACGATGAACGAATCGTGGACAGGGATCACGAGCACTTCCCTGTCTGCGAAATGGTCTAGCACGTCAGAGGCGATCTGAGAATCCAGACACTGAAGTCTCAGGCCGACCCCGCTGAAGAAGTACCCGCCCACAGGCTCGTGAGCAGTGACCGTTGCCTCTATCATCTGCGAGGCATTGAGTCCGGAAGCAGCCAGCGCTATCGCTAGTTCGGGATCCTTCTCGCACTCCTCAATGAGCGCCCCGACTGCATCCCTCCGGCTTGAGGCATTGATCGCCACCAGCATAGCGAGCTTGGCGGCCGGGCGAGCATCGTTGCCTCCGGCTATGCCTTCATACGGATCACCCGGGCACTCCCGATCCTCCAGGTGATAGAGCATCCTGGCGTGCATAGCGGAGAAGTCATGCTCTACGGTGGGCTCGCCATCAATCCGTATCATCTGCCGCTCCTCCTCCGACAGCGCCAAGGGGATGTTCCTGCCCCTCATGTAGTGCCTTCCCCCATGCTTCCAGTCACCGTTGAATACCCGGTGTAGCCTGCAGTCGAGGAGCACCGAACCCTCGGCGGGGCGGAGCACCTCGACGCATGAAACGTTCTGAGTAATGGAGACAGGGGAGGATGGAGAGGAGGGAATATCCTTGTATGGGGTGGTGGGCGGGGGTGTTGGCGATAATGTGGCCAGAGGTCCATAGGTCAGTGGTCCATCCAGATTCTGTCGAAGTCCCTCCAGGTGATCCAGACTCTCGTAGACCACCTGCCTTGACCCGGCGAGTTCGTTGTACTTATATAACCTACCAAGCATTCGCCTGGCATGATCATCGATCTGATACCGCTGCAGCTTCCACTGGCCTCCCACTCTCTTCCTTAGTACGAGCGGAAGCTTCATCCCAAGCCGACGAGTCGTGTCCCTACCAACGGCTGCCTCCAGTAACTCCCCGGTCACCCAGATCCTAGAGCGTCGGCTGACTCCTGTCTTCCTGTCAAGGAACCCTGGCTCATAGCCGAGTAATCCATTGGTTATCATCCCGTCGACGACAGGAATGACCGAGCGGTACGTGTAGTGCCAGAGCCCATAGAAGGGAAAGGCGCTGTAGGAACCTCGATCTCTCGATAGTGCCACCACCCTCCCGGCTCGCCACGCTTCAATGACATTGCCGACGATGGTGGACACAGCCATCACCTTCTGCGCAGCCTTGTAGCCCCTCACTTCAATCATCCGATAGAGGTCCTCTGCCAGTTCGGGCTCGCAGAGGAGCCACGGGTCGAAGTGCTCGAATATGTCAAAGCGATTCTCTTCCTGATGCATTCCTAACTGACGATTGCCTCCTGCCGCTCGCACCTAGGCCCATCCGAGCTGCTGCAGACACAACAGACCTTTACAGTCCGTCACGCTCCCGATCCGGGTGGTGGAGTGAGCTCCCTGGGCTCCTGAGTCAGCCAACCACGTGCAAGTCTGCCCTTCCCGGGCCATGCCTGCCAAGCCCCGGATCAGCTTCTGACCCGAAACCCGGGAATGCCGGTGGGAACACACGCTAGGGGTTCACTGCAGGAATGCTCGCCACGGCCAGTAGCGAGGAATTCAGCCCCCGCCCCACCCACTCAGACCGGCTGGCAGGGGGTGACTCATTGGACAGCCCTGTCACCCCTTGCCGTTAGTCCCCTAGGAGGAGACTGCCCGACGGGCCAGACATCCTCCTACGCTCACATGGAGTCATGCAGCTTCCTGCTCAACCGCATCCTCCTCAGGCAGGATGCGGTCGATGTGGAAGTTGACGCCGTTGGACCATACTTCGATGGTCACGGCGGTGCCAATGCAGTCATTGATGTCGAAGTCCTTCGAGGACTTCACCTCATACCCTAGCATGCTCGCTAGGGCCTCACCAGTCCTGGGATCACGTACACCTAGAGGTGGAAAGTAACCCCTAGGCTGCCTGCCCTTGTATGGACCATGGCTGATCTCCGCCTTGATCAGGTAGCTGTTTCTTATCTTAGCTCCTGGATCTCTAGAGATCCCCACGATAACCGCCGGAAAGCGGCCCGTGGGCACAACCTTCGTCTCTTGCATCGTTGTCCTCCTATTGGGGCAACACTCGGTCGCCCCCAAAGCCCTAGCCGGATCTCACGCCCGGCTTGCGGGCATGCCGCTTGGCTCCCCCATGGAGACCGAACACATCAATGAGCCAAGCCATTTCCACCAGTCGATTCCTCCGAAGCTCTGTTGCGCCTGGATCAAGCTTTCAGGCGGAGTCACGGCCACCGCCTATACCCATCCCTTCCAACGAGCTCGCACCAAGCCATGGTAGGCCATCACTCCCAGCTCATTGCTTGCCGCCACCACTGCCACGCTCCCTGCCGCATAGGGGCCCTGCACTACGTTCGAGTACACATCAAGCCGCAGTCCAGCTACCGAGTACTCCTCCGGGACGGGCATCTCGGGCCGAAGGTGCTTCCCGCCTCTTCCCCCTACAGGAGCAAGCTTCACAACGCTAGCCATCAGTCCCGTCTCTTGGAAATCGTTCGCACCTGCGAACTCGACCAGCGGTATGAGTGCATTCTGAACTAGGAACACCACGGCCCGCTCCCGGTCCTCCATCCCGGCAGCGCCCCTTTTCGTGAAGCCGATCTGCAGCTTGACCCGTTTGCCTCCGACCTCTATGCAGGTTGCGTGGCCTTGCCGGAAGTGCTCAGTGTTCTCCGGCTCATCCCGACGCTTCGGCCAGCTATACGAGAAGGGGCCACTCCTCCCCCACGACAACTGCTCGGTCAGGACACGAGCGAAGGATGTAGCCTCGGCCGGCTCCCGCAATGGCATCATCACCTCACGGCCCCTCAAGAGGTCAACCGCAGCCACCTCACCCATGAGCTCCAGCAGGGCCGTCTCCGTTACCCTGATCTCTCCGTTGACCACGAAGGACCGAAGCCGTCCGCCATCCACCTCCTTGCGCATTGCGTCCTCAGTGGTGCGAGTGGCTTGCGCAGCTTCAGCCAATGTGAAAACATTTGGTACTCGGCTATTCACTGTGTCACCTTCCCTTTCATTCTGCAGATACACTATATACTGTCCCCAGTTATTTGTCAAGTGATTTAGGCTCCGGTCAGTAACTTTTTCCGGACCCGGATCCCGGCCCGGCCCATGCCTTGATACACCTCCAGGGGCATTCTAGGGCACCTAGAACCAATCTGGCCGAATTCCAGGGCTCTTAACCCTCTCCGATTCACTGGGCCGAGGCACCGGAACACTGGATTTTCCCGCAGTTTTGGGTGATTTGAGGGCACTGGCATACAGGCGGTCGAGATCCGCCCCTCCCCCGGGTGCCTAACGGACTCCCGACGTGGAACCGACCACGAAGGCCGATCACATTCAGCCGTCGACCGGGGGGTGCCTTTGCTTTTGCCCACCCCCCTTTGTTCGGGCCACTCCCCTTAACTATTTGACTCTTCCACTGGAATCACATCAGGAGGTGACCAAGATGCTCTGCCGTTCCCCTCCGAGTGCAGGGACTTTGCGCCGACCGTTGGCCGCACCTATCTGACGCACCGAAGCCCAATGGACGAGAGCCAGCTTACAGCAAGAGCTGGCTCTTCTTCTTTGGCCCAGGCAACGAAAGGAGATCACCCATGCCTGAAAACAGCATCACCCGACGCAACGTCTATGACGTGATCACGAGCCGCATCCTGGCCGCACTGGAGAAGGGAACCGTCCCCTGGCATCGGCCATGGACGACCCATCCACCCTCGAACCTGCTCACCAAGAAGCCGTACCGGGGAGTCAATGTGCTCGTGCTCAGATGCAACACCTTCACCTCTTCCTGGTGGGTCACTTACCGCCAGGTGGAGCTGCTCGGCGGTCACGTCTGTAAAGGCGAACGGGGCAGCCCCGTGTGCTTCTGGAAGTGGATCGAGAGAGCAGAAGACGAGGATGCAGAGGGCCAGCCAGACAGCTCAAAGCCAAGCGTCCCCCTGCTGCGGTACTACCCAGTGTTCAACGTGGAGCAATGCCGAGGTATCTCTCGACACCTGCCTCCACCGAGGAGCGTTGAGGTCGAGCCCATCCCAGCCGCCGAGGCGATCGTGGCAGGAATGCCCAGTCCCCCTCGCATCCAGCACCGCACCCTGCAGGCTGCCTACCACCCCTCCCTTGATCTCGTGACCGTTCCAGCTCTTGAAGACTTCGAGGACCCAGAGGCCTACTACAGCACTCTGCTACACGAGCTGGCCCACAGCACAGGCCATTCCAGCAGACTCAACCGTCCCACCGTCACCGACGCCTACCCCTTCGGGAGCACCAACTACTCCAAGGAGGAACTGACTGCGGAGATGGCCGCCGCTTTCCTCTGTGGACACGCTGGCATCAGCAACCGCACCGTGGACAACAGCGCCGCCTACCTCCAGGGATGGATGGAACGTCTCTCGGAGGATCGCCGGCTCCTGATCCACGCTGCCAGTGCGGCTCAAAAGGCGGCTGACTACATCCTGGGACAGCTATCCCCTTCCCCCTAGGGCAGCCTTCAGCCGTGCTATCTCTACCTCTCGGACGGGAGTGAAGCGGGCGCCCTCATGCAGATCCTCCTCACAGCCCGGACACCTCCAGGCCTCCGCTGGTTCGAGCCCGGCGATCACCTCCAGGCCGCTGTGGAAGCAGCGGTTGGGTCTGCCATACTGCTCGACCTCATCCACGAGCAGAAGGTACCCACACGAGTGCCTGACCCACATGGGCCACTCGGAGTACTCCTCAGGATCTGTGTCGTCAGGATCGTCCCATTCCCCCATCGCCAATGCCTCCGCCGTCCTGACTAGGTAGCGCTTTGGCGGTGTTTCGATTGCAGGGCCCGGGGTCCTTCCGGTGGGCACAAGAAGGGCCCTCAATACCCACCTCCAGCGCCATCAACTTCAGATCGAAGGGAAAGGAGATGACCGCATGAGCTAGCCACCCGGTCCTTCCACCCCACAACTGAATACCAGCGCACCAGCCGGACCGATATCCGGCTCCGCCGGTCACCATCGAAGGGAGTCACCCCACCAAGGGTTGGCTCCCTTTCTTTGTGGCCAAAAGCAACCAACAGAAAGGAAGGAAGATGAGCAAGCATGTCGTGAACATCAACGGTCAGTCGTACACCATCCCAGACTCCGACATCTGGCGCAAGCCAGGATGCGACAAGGACATCATCACTCATGATGGTGTCCGCCGGCTCATGATGAAGGCGGGAATCACCATCGAGAAGGTCGATCCCATCGTCATGCCGATCAACGGCAATGGCAGCAGGATTGCCTTTCTGGCCGCCGGCACGAATGCTGACGGACGAAGGAGCTTCGCTGTTGGTGAAGCCGACCCCAGCAACCTGACTCCTAATTCCGTTGCCGCTCGCTATCCCACTATCATGGCCTTCAAGCGGGCGGTGGACAGACTGGTGCTAGACCTGTTGGGACTCTTCGATCTCTACAGCGATGTGGAGTTCGCTGAGCCCGCCCCCGCCCAGGAGTCTCCCTCCCCAGCCAAGGCTGCGAAGGGGCCGAAGAACCCCTGGGCAGATGGCGACGAACCCTCGTCTACCCCCACTCCGGGTGACTCGGGATCGTCACCTGACAGACGGGAGTACGGCAACAACGGTAAGGGCAGCCTGCCCCCAAGCGAGAAGCAGCTCAGCTACCTGCTTCGCCTTGCCCAGCAGAACCACCTCACCCAGTCCGAGACCGACCAGCTTCTCAGGACTGTGCGCACCCGCACCGCCGCCTCCCAGCTTATCCAGCGGATGAAACTGGCGGCCTAGCTACCTACCCTGGGGAGGCCCTCCAGCACATCGGGGGGCCTCCCCTGTCTCCCGCCATTCCCATCGCAAAAGGAGGTGATAGACATGGCGTTCTGGTTCATCCTGGCTGTCCTCAGCGCCCTCTCAGGCGCTCGCCTGCTCACGGCGTTGTTCGTACTCTTCGCCTTGCTGCGAATGAGAAGGAAGTGACCCACGTCACCTACGGGCGGGGCATGTCAGTACGAGTGCCCTGCCCCACCTCCATTTGCCAGGTCAGATAGCCCTGGCCGTGGCAGAGAAGATGTCCGGGCACACCGAGGTCCACAGCCAACCATCCCCGCCGCAACCAGGCCCACCAGCGAGTGCCGCCAGAGCATGGGGTCCGTCCCTCGGAAGCGGCCGACGCAGACGCTACGTGACCCCCCGCTTGACACGTCCACCAACACTGCGTCCCAGTTCCGCTTCCGAGCTGCGCCAGACACCCACGGCCCCCTCTGCGGCCCCCCAACCACGACCCACCGGGGCGGTGAACAGCTGCTACCTGACGAATTCCTCCATAAGCTCCTTGACCTTCTCCCAGTTCGCCCGGGACAGGTCGTTCTCCCGCATCTTCTGCAGGATCACGTCCCTGCCGAACTCATACATGCTCCCGTCTTCATCCTCGACGTAGCGCTGGTTTGCGGCAGCTGCCTGCAGACAGGCCTCGTCCCTGGCAAGCACCTCTGGCGTCCGGAGATCCAGCCTATCCACGGCCTGCGCAAGGGAAGCGAACCTGCTCGTCGTGAATCGCTCCCGTCTGTCCCATGAAACGAGGAGCGACTGCCCGAGCTCGTATTGGTAGTCCACCATCGTCTTCATCACCCCGAAGGTAGCATCATACTGCTCCCTGGTGATCCAGTTCCCCGTCCGCTTGGTGTAGCTGTCAAACACCGCCCGCAGCTCCGAAAGGTCCTCATCTCCCAGAGGCTGCTTGTCCAACTTGGCCATGACTCTTGAGTACCTGTCCGACTCATCAGTGGTCAAAGGCGCCGGCTCCTCGGTCGCCTGGACAAGGGCAGGTCGGCTCTGCTGATGCTCGACCGCTAGCCGAATGTGCGAACCGTACATGAGTAGCGGAATCACTCCGCCAAGCACCGCTAGAGCCGGCCCAGTGGCAAGGCCTGCCACCTGGAGCAGACCCTCGGCTTTGTCCCGCCCACCCGCCAGAACGACCAGCGCTGAAGTACCCATCATGAGAGCCCAGACAAGTACCGCACCGATAGCGAGAAACCCAACCGACGCCCAGAGCCCTGGGTAGAAGGAACCCGATACGCCTGCCGCTCCGGCAGAGGACTCTATCTCGTGGCCCGCAAGCAGGCGCAGGATGATGACGCCAAGTATGAAGGCTTGTATCCCCACCGACTTGGAGATGATGCCCCCAACGAGAGGGAGAAAGCACAAGACGAAGACCGCAACGGTGGCAATGACACCAGACCCCACCACTGGCCACCACAACTGGGCCAGTCCAGAGAGAGGTAGGCCACCCTCCCTGCCGCCGCTCAAGATGACGGGCAGCAGGAATGCCATCATCACCGCCATCATCATGCCCTCCACGAAAGGGCCAGCCACCGCATGAAATACGCATCCCACACCAAAGCGACCACCGCTATCCTCGCCTCCCATGACGATCCCAACGATCATGAGGTAGACGAAGGTCCCCAGCACGTACACGCCGACCGCCACCCAAACCTCCCACTGGCCAAGCAACTGCAATCCCGCCAAGACTGACGCCCAGAACATGGTCACCTCCCTCGCCCGTCAACTCCTTAGGACTGGCCCCCCCCAGAAGCTGCTGGATAGTAGGTCCATTCATTGGCGTGACGGCCCCACCGCCACCTCAGTGCCTCGACATGTGGCTGCGCCCCAAGATGCTGAAGGCTGCTGAACCCAAGCATCAGCTCAGCCGGACTGGGACCACCAGGCCTGCACCTGATAGCCATCGTCTCAGGATGAATGGCGAACAGCCCCGCATCAAAGGCCCGATGGTGTGACGCACAGAGGACGAGACCGTTCCTGGGGTCATTCGAGCCGTCCTCTTCCCTAGGCCTTATGTGAACCGCATCCAGAAGCTCCTTGACTGCAATGCCGCAGACAGCACACCGAGCTCCATACCTCTTGAACACTCGGAACTTGAACCTCTGTTGCCCAGGACGGGTCAGCGCTGTGCTCCTGCCACGAGGTGCGGTGCCAACCAGTTCAAAGGGCGTCTCCCCCTCCGATTCACCTGGCCGTTGCTCAGGAGCAGTGTCACCGAAGGAAACCAAGAACACCTCGGATTCATCATCCCAATCCGCCACCCAGCCAAGCCGAACTTCACGCTCCCCAGGCCCAGACTGCGAGGGCAGGATGACGAAGACAGGGAGACCCAGCCTGCCAGCATCCTTGGTGGCCTCGACCTCCCCCTCATCATAAGCCCTTGGGCGAGCTGTCTTGGGGTAGTGATAGAGGAGATCGTGCTCACCCAGGTCATCGGCGTAGAACCTCCCTGTGTGGAGCAGACTGACGGTCACACCGGTGTCGCCACCAGTGAGCCGAGCGGTCCTCGCCTTGTCCCGGAAGATCCCCTGCTCGCCAACGTGAATGCGGAGGTCCTTCAGCACATCAGCAACGACGCTTGCCCCAACACCACCCCCCGTGATCCTCTGCCACAGAGACATCCTGAAGGAGAGCTCTGCCGCCACCCGCTCCCGCTGAGTCCCATCAACGGCAACTGCTGGGAGCATGTAGTGCGCTTCGCCATCCCAGAGGATCTCTCCAACGGCCTTCCTCTGCTGAAGTACATTTCGGACATTCCGTTGCCACCTCTGCTGGGATGCACCTTCAGCCTCAGGCTCGTGATCCTCGGTAGTGAGGCCCACGGACCCCTCCACCAACTCGTAGATCTTCGGCAGAGGGATCCAGCCGCCACGAGGCATGGAGCTTAGAATGGCAGACCAGATCTGGTGCGAGCTGGTGATCGCCACTAGAGCCCTCCTTGGGGATTCGCCGTCCGCTCCGCCCTCAGTATACACAGGCTAGGAGACGCTCACAACCCGGGAATCCCGGGGATACCCGCTCGGAGGCTGGAGAAGCCGGGTGTGGCAACTGGACAAGACACGGCCTATCCGCTATAACTACCCGTGGGATTGAACGCAGACTTAGAGAGGGGACTGCCATCGCCAATCTGCGGTCGGAAACCGCCCCCCAGTAGCGGTGTGCCGACGCCACCGCCAGGGACGAGGGGCGGACATGCTATCCCCTCGGCGTCAGACAGGAGCAATGGCAGGAGTACCACCCCAGCACGTTCAGGAAGCCGAACGCCAATCTATGTAGGGAGCGGCGGCCCTCGCCGACCCACAGGAGACTGCCTGCCACGGAGGAGAAACCGACATGAAGTACGTCGCCCCCAAGAGCGGCCTGGCCGCATACACGTGTCCTCATTGCGGTGTCTACGCTCAGCAGGTTCACTGCAGCGCCCCATGGGGCCTAGCCCACCACAGCGAAGACACGAGGTACCCAGTGCGAACCAGCTATTGTATGCACTGCGGACGGCGGTGTCTCTGGCACGAAGAGCAGATGGTAAGCCCTGCTAGAGGCAACGCCCCACCGCCTAACCCCGACATGCCAGCGGACGTCAAGCAGGAATACGATGAAGCGACCGCCATCTGCCAGCAGTCGCCCAGAGGGGCGGCTGCAGTACTCCGCCTCGCCATCCAGAGATTGTGCGCCCAGCTGGAGCCGGAGGCGAAGGACATCAATGAGGCGATCGGCAGGCTAGTCCGGAAAGGCCTGCCCGGCACCATACAGCAGGCCCTCGACATCGTGCGGGTCACAGGCAACAACGCAGTACACCCTGGTGTCATGGACACTGACGACATCCAGGTAGTTGAGAAGCTCTTCCCGCTAGTCAACCTGATCGTCGAGTACGCAGTCTCTGCCCCGAACAGAGTGGCGGAGCTCTACCGGACTCTCCCCGATAGTGCGCAAGAGGGTATCGAGAAGCGAGATGCCTAGGTTCCTGGCCGACGGTGCCGCATGAGCGATCTCTACTACTCACAACGTCTGAAGCGCCTGCACGAGGACCCACGCAGAGAAATCGGCAAGACCTTCCTGACTGCCCTCCAATCCTACCTGGAGCGCCTGTCGGAGGAAGGGTATCTGTGTGAGTCCTTCGCTGGATGGTGCAGCTGCGGCGACCCTCGGCTGCACGACGACCGGAAGGTGGCGAAGCGAATGCGGGAGCAGCTAGGATACTGCCACTGGCCCCTCTCGACTGAGCAGCCTCTCACCACCGAAGATGCTCTCGACCTGCTGGAGTTCTTCTTCAAGTTCGTGTCGAAGCCAACCAAGGGCTGGACCAACCCCGAGTTCTGCAGCGAATTCCACCCCACGAAGTACGATTGGGTGAAGGGCCGCTACGAGTACACAGTGCAGATCAACCAGATGCTGAAGCGTTTCAACCACCCCTACCGACTCGAAAAGGGGAAGATCGTACTGGTCGGATCCCAGGTCCTTGAGCGACGGCTCATAGGTATGGAGCTCCGAACCGACGATGACCACCTGGCGAGATTGCTCTCCGGCGCACTCGACAGCTTCTTCGACCGATCAGGAGCAAGGAAGCTAGAGGCGCTCGGATCACTCGCCGATGCGTTCGAGCGCCTGAAGACGCTCCATGGAACCAACAAGAAGAAGAGCGCCGAAGAAGTCATCGCAGGCTTGTCGCCGGTTCAGGACGTCTGCGCCTGCTTCGAGGGCCACTTCAGGGACCTAACGAGAATCGCCAACGAGTACACCATCCGTCACCACGAGCGTGGGAAGAAGGTCCTTGACGATGAGGCCCTCGTGGACTACCTCTTCTACGGCTACTACAACCTGATCCGGATGATCCTTGAGAAACTCGGGCTCGCCCAGAGCACACAGGCTACGGGCCAGAGTGACTAGTCAAGGGCAGACTCCGCCGGATCACATGGGTAACGGTCCCCGCCATGCCACCGATGGCAGGGCACCCATGGAGGCCTGAGGGCCACGCACCACACCCGCAGGCGACCTGCCAGGATCCGGGTACTGGCTCCACACCACTCCGTCAAGCAGACGGCCCGCAAGCTTCTTCCTGAAGCCACCCCACTGCTTGAAGAAGAATGGAACCCCCTCTCGGACACACAAGTCACGAATGCTACGAACCCATTCCGCCGCCATGGGCCTAGACCCAGGACCCGATTCCCCACCCGCAATGACCCAGTCTACCCCATCCAGACTCATGTCTTCCATTGGACCTAGGAGTGGTTCCAAGGATACGAACCTGACCCGAGCGGGAACGAGTCGCAGGCGCTCCAGCCGCCACAGATAGTCGGCATTCTCCACGGTGACCCCCATCCACACATTGCTCGGCCACGGAAGGCAAGAAGACAGTTCGCCCAGTCTCTCTGCACGCTTCGTCAGCACCTGGAACGTATGCTGACTCGCCTCACACATCACTGAGAACACATCCCGGATGAAGGCGTCAGGAACATCATGGTGAAACAGGTCGCTCATTGAGTTGACGAAGACCATCTGAGGAACACGCCACCCCAGAGGGACTTCCACCATATCGGGATGAAGCGTCACCCGGAAGCCATTGCGGTAGCGAAACCTGCCCATGGCGCAGAGCCGCACAGCCATCCGCTCGGCGTAGCAGTTCTCACAGCCGAGGCTGATCTTACTGCAGCCAGTCACGGGGTTCCAGCTCGATTGAGTCCATTCTATTGTTGTCTTTGCCATCCCACCTCCTCCTTGACCTGACTCACTTGAGCCGGATCAGCTGGTTGTGCTTCGGGCCGAGATGCCCTCCCCCACACTCTATCCTCTTCTCATTTCGAAGGGCAATGAGCACCGAGCGCAGATGCCTATCCATCCAGACTGGTGTATCGCCAACGACATCGCTGAGATCGGACCAGCGAAGCGGTCCTCCTTGTAGCGCCGCCACAACCAGCTTGGTGAGGTCACTCAGGTCAGGGGCTTCGCCAGGGAAGAGTTCCAACCCCGGCTCGGCCTTTCGGGCCACAAACCCAGCGTTCACCGCCCGGCAGTGCTTCCACATCGCCGACTTCATGAGATCTCTTCCGTCAGGATGGTTCGTAAAGTAGGCGAGAACATGCTGGGGTCGGTTCTTCTCGTTCAGCATCTCCACGCTCGTCATCCACCGAGCCCCAAGGATGTCTTTGATGAACGCAAGCGTCTGCCGAAGCCTCTCCTCATCTGGTTCAGCTGTGATCCTCTCGCACCACTGTTCGCCACCAAAGATGTAATCCAGCGTCTCCCGACCCACCTTCCCTTTCCCCTTGGGCGCTGACCTGGTCGCTATACCGAGCTCGTACCAGATCACATTTACGAACACCTCAACATGCTCGTACTTCATCAACCTGGCCAAGAGGCCGTATTGTATCTTGAAGCCGAATGGGTCCACGAAAGCGAACGCCGGAGCCATCCTCTTGCCGTCCTTGTCCAGCCCATCAAGTAACGCCTCCAACACGTTCTCACAGTCCGCCTCGTGAATCCGGACCATCACCCTCCGGGGAAGCTCACCAGACTGCTCTACCACCTTCTTCAGCGCCTCGACATTCCTCTGGTCGATCTCGAAGAAGTGGAAGATGACCTCACTATTCTCCAGGATTGCATCTCGACTCTTGTGCCCCAGGAAGGTAGACAGAGCTACAACAGGTGACCCCTTCTCACCCTTCGTGTGTTCCCCCGCCCCGGCGTAGGTATCAAGGTAGAGTATCCGGCCCGACCAAAACCCCAGCTTGGGAAACCAGCCGTTCAGGTACTCCCTGATCAGCGCATGCTTTACCCTCTGCAGGTTGGTGTACTTCTCCCAGTACTTATCCTTGCCTGCCATGCTTTTCCCCCGATTCGGCATCCGCTCGGGTGATAGCTTTCTGCAGACCAGCTACATCTCCCTCCAACCATCGCCCGCTCTCCCCAGCCACCAAGACGGCCGCATGGAGATGGATGCCTGCCCCCGATGGCAGGACAGGACGTATTCAGCGCAGTCCGCTGGACGAGTCGCTCGGGACCCGGCAGAGGTGTTCGGCCAGGGAGGAGAAATGCCGAAAACGAACTGACCTAGCCGCACACCGTGAGGCAGCCTCCACCGGCTCCCTTTGACTACAAGTAAGAAGCTGCAGACCGAGCACGTGGGCACGGAGGGGTAACAGATCCAAACCCCCGCCTCCGAAACGGGGACCCAGGTGACCCCTGCCCCCTGTGTGGGGGGGGAACCCAATCCCCCCAGAACGCACAGACAGCCACCACAGACCTAGGTGCAGGAAGAGCGGGCCAAGGGGACCACCGCCTACGGCTCCCCAGCAGGCATGGGTGAACCGGGGACCTCCCATCCCCCACCACCCGGTCACATTCGCCGCCCTGACTCGGGCCAGTCACGAACATGCCCCTCTACCCTAAGACCAAATCCATCTGTCCCAATGGTATACATTGGCGATAGACCAATCGAGTGAACTCCCAGAACCAGAGCTAGCGCAAGACAGGAGACCGACCCCTGTCAGGACCAGATTCCATACTCGCAAGAGAGCACTAGATTCGACGAAAACAGAGGATAGACAGCTGGTGCAGCAGAAGCGTAGAATGGCTCTAGACAGGCCAGAAGCGGTTTTGGGCGCCCGTAGCTCAGCTGGATTAGAGCGCCAGACTTCGGATCTGGATGTCGGGGGTTCGAGTCCCTCCGGGCGCGCCAAGCGCCAGCAAGGGCGGGGCTGGGTTCGCCTGCGCCTGGCGGGACTGTCCATCCTCGTGGGGTCCCAGAACAGGGGGCCTCAGCGAGCACACAGAACACCATCCCATGAACTTTTCCGGCAGTGAGGGGGCCGCATGACTTCGTGTACAACGCGAGATGCAGTATGAGGCTTGGGCGCTGGCGTCTTCTGACATCACTGCTGGTCGCGGCAGCAACCATTCTTGTCACCGGAAGCGTGCTTCCGCAGGCCCCGCCGAGCCCTCCAGACGCCATTCCGGGCGCGGCCCTCTCGCCCGTGCCTTCTGACCGACCCCCGCCGGTGGTGGACTACGCCAAGTATGTGACCTTCATACGGAAGCAGACAGGTGGGGGCTGTGGCACCATGGCCTCGCTGTACATCCTGGACATCCTTGCGGAGAGAGACTATCCATACTCGCCGGACTTCTCGTACCGGTTCGCGGCGCACGTCTACAATAACCCCCTCGGGAAACTGAACCAACTGGATGTTCTCCAGCAAGTTGGGTGCTGCTCGGAGGCCTCCCTTCCCACGGATGACGACCCCGGGAAGTATCTGGCCCCCGCGCCGGAGCACTATCAGGAAGCCGCCATGTACAAGATCGCGGCCTACTCCGCCGTGATCTCGAAGCCATCGGTTGACGACCTCAGGAAGCTCCTCTGGAAGTACGGCCCTCTCTTCGCCGAAGGCGATACACCAGGATCGGCCCCGCACGGGCACGTGTTCACCATCATTGGTTACGACGACAACACCTGCACGTTCAAGGTGCTCAACAGCTTCGGCGATCGTTGGGGTAACAACGGCATGATGGACATGCCCTATGCTAACGTAGCCAACCCTCCGCCCGACGACAAGAGGAGTTCGCCTCGCGTGGCATGGGTCAGGTGGGTGCAACCCATGCCGAAGCCGCCGAGCCCTCCGCATCCGTATACTTGCAGGATCAACATACACCACAACATCGGCCGCAACCACCTGGCCGTGAAGATCTGGGAAGCTGGTCAGGAGCCAAAAGCGGTGTGGGATCGGCCCAACAGCATCTTGAACCGGGACGACAGCAGGAATCTGGTGCTTGACGTGCCGCTTATGCCCGCTCGGGGTCCGTCATCGGCGGCCCGGGTCTGGCATGTGGAGATATCAGATGACGGGCCGCCAGGACCCTCGCCCGCGGCGACTTTGAACGACCTTGTCTTTGCCTATCGCAGCGCGACAGAGCCGCCGGTGACGGTCCGGCCTTCCTCCTTGCCGGTGGCAATCCCCAGCGGCGGCACCATCCACCTCAAGTGTCGGATGAGATCAGTCCGCGGTTGATTGGAGTCGGCTATGAAGACATTGTTGATGCGCGTTTTCGGGTGGGCAGTCGTGACTGCGGTCGTATGCGCAGCGGCGTCGGCGCTATGGGCGGCAGCCGGGGAGCCGAAGGAGTACCGCGTCGGGCCGGGGCAGGCGTACGCGCGGGTGGTGGACGTTCCCTGGGAGGCCCTCAACCCCGGCGACACCGTCTACCTCCACTGGCGTTCCCCCGAGCAAGGCGGCGACTACCACGAGAAGATCAACCTCACCCGCTCCGGCGCCCCGGGAAAGCCCATCCGCATCATCGGCCTCAAGGGTCCCAACGGCGAGCGCCCCGTCCTGAACGGCAAGGACGCGGTGACGCGCACCGTGGACCCGCAGGGCAACTCGACCTACTACGCGGGCAACCAGGAGCGCGGGGTGTTGTGCTTCTCCAGCCGCAGCGGGACTGATTGGCAGACGCCCGGCGCGAGCTACTGGGAGGTCTCCGGCCTCAAGATAGTGGGCGCGCGCCCCGCCAACGACTTCACGGACTCCTTCGGCAAGCTGTGCAACTACCAGCGAAGCCAGGGCGGCCTCGGCTCGGCCGGGGCCGGCGTCTTCATTGACCGCGGCAACTACCTCCGCTTCCGGGATATGGAGCTCACCGACAACAACAACGGCTTCTTCGCCTCCAGCGACAACTACGGCAGCGAGGCCAGGCACGTCCACGACATCATCCTCGAGGAGAGCCTCCTCTACGCCAACGGAGCGCCCAACAACGCCTCCGTTCATAACGCCTACATCGAGGTGGCAAATCTCATCGTCCGCAACAACTACTTCGGGCGGCTGGTCCCGGACTCGGGCGGCTCTCACCTCAAGGACCGCGGCGCCAACGTCCTCATCGAAGGCAACTTCTTCGACGACGCGGCCGTGCCGCTCTTCCTGGACCCGCCGGAGTACAGCATGGGGTGGATGGAGTTCCAGCCCGGCTTCGAGAAGATAACCGTGCGCAATAACGTCATCCGCAAGTCCGACAACCTGCCGGTCAACTCCATGGACATCATCATCACCGGCTTCGACGTGTACGGCGACATCCAGACGGTTCGCACGGTGGACATCTCGCACAACACGTTCGTCATCTCGGCCACCCGGCAGCGCAACTGGTCGTTCAACGTCATAGACCTCATCCCAAAGCCGCAGGTCATCGAGTGGAACGACAACGTCTTCCTGCGCTGCGTGGAGGGAAAGGACGCGACCCCGTCGGGGATCACCTTCGTGGCCAAGATCAACCCCGTGGACGAGAAGACGATCATCAACATCGGCCCCAACAACTACCTGTCCGGGCAGGACCCGATCGAAGCTCAGAAGCAGGGCAACGGCAACGCCACGGTGAACGGTTGGGACAGGCTCAACCTGCTGCCCGACATGACGCTCGCACAACTCGAGCATACGCTCGGCATCAACCTCCACGACCCGTGCGCGCCGGACTTCGGGCGGTTCAACGCAGAGTCGAATGCCTGGTACCGGGAACACCGGGCCGGCGCGAGCTTCATGCCAGGGGCGCTCAGGATCCCGGCGCCCCGCGGGGACTCGGAGCCATCGAATGCAGCAGGGAAGTGAGGAAAAGCGGGTATGCTGGTGAAGCTAATGGGCGGTGCTGTGGTAGCGCTTGCGGTGGCCGGGGTCGCTCTCGCGGCCGACGGGGGAACCATGACAAGTGGTTCGGAGATCACCATTACGGGCAGCATGCTGTGCCAGCGGGCGTGTGTCCCGCCGACGTGGGATTGCTCGCCTACAGGAGACCACACCCTGGTGCTGTTCGCCCTGGAGGGAACGCCGCAGATCAGGGCTGAACTGGACGGCATGATGAAGGAATGCTGGCCGGGAGACACCCTGGATTGCGACCAGGCCATCAAGCTCTCGGCGGAGTTCGATAGCAGGCTGAAGTACTACCTCGCTCCGAGTCCTCTGGTTGACAGCTACCACCAGAAGGTCGAGTATCCGGCGCTCGCCATGTCCGTCACCGGAACTGTCAGCGAGCGGGACGGGAAGAAGTGGATCAACGTGAGCCGGATCGAGCCGGCGAAGCTCACCTATCCAGCGAAGATGCTGGCGCCGGACAAGCCGCTAGTGATGCCCGACCCGAAGCCGTTGATCCTCAAGATCACTGACACCATGACTCTGAAGTGCATCAAGCTGCCGCCGGGCCGGTATCTCCGGGGGTCGCCCCTCTATGAGCAGCCGCGGTGGCAGGACGAGTTTCCCCACGAGGTGGTGCTGACGAAGTCTTTCTACCTGTCCGAGATCCCCATCACGCAGGCGATGTTCGAGGCAGTGGTGGGAACGAACCCGAGCAAGAGGACCCCGCGCCCCTACACGCAACCCCGCGGCCCCGAGTTCAACGAACGCTTCCGACATGCCAAGCCGGACGAGGGGCCGGATTACGCGGTGGAGAACGCGACCTGGGCGGAGATTCAGCAGTTCTGCGAGGCGCTCTCGAGACGGAACGGCGTCACAGTGCGGCTGCCCACCGAAGCGGAGTGGGAGTACGCCGCGCGGGTGGGCACGTCGAGCCCATGTTTCACCGAGAAGTACCTGGCGCAGCGGAGCTTCGTGGGCGACACCGAGGGCCGGTGCGAACCGGTCAAGCGCCACCAGCCGAATGCCTGGGGCCTGTATGATATGGTCCACTCGGGTTGGGAACTGGTGAGCGACTACAAGGCGGACAATGTCCGGGAGAGGCAGGTGGACCCGCAGGGCCCGCCGCGCGAAGGCGCCGCGGACCACGGCACCGGTCCGCTGCGCCGCACCAAGGGCGGCGCCTACTACGGAGACACGCACCTTAATCTGCACGGCGCCTGCGACGAAGCCGGCAACAACGAGGAAGGCATCATGATCTTCCGGGTGGCGGTGGAGGCCTCGCCCGAATAAGCTGACCTCTCAGTCCCGTTGCTCTACCGCGCCATCGCTCTGCTCGCCAGGTAGGCCCGCTGCCTCAACTCCAGCTCCTCCGTGGACAAGCCGGTGGTGAGCGCCTCCGCCACCCGCTGCCACGACTCTCGCACCGCGCTCGCCGGGGGCAGGCTGACATGCTCGCCGCCGTACATCGCGTGGGCATATCCCCACGTCAGCGCCATCACCGCGTGTTCCGCCACCGGCACCGCACCCGCCAGCCCCCGCCCATACTCGAACGGTGTCTGCCCCGGCCGCCTCCCGCGCCCCAGCATCTCCGCGAAGTTCAGCATCAGATGATAGGTGTGAATCGCAATCTCCCGCGCCGACAGCCGCGACAGCGCCTCCGCATCCTCGAACACATCGAACAGCGGGTCTGCCTGCAACGGCGATTCGCCCTCCTCGACCGCCCCTTCCGCTTTCCGCCCTCTCGAGAAAGCGCCCCTCAGCCAGGCCATCAATCGCCTCCATCTGCGCACACACGCCGCCAGCACCGTCGCCACCGCCCCCAGCACCCACCGCGCCGCCCGCGTCCGGCTGAACAGCCACACCAGCATCACCCCCACCAACAGCGCCACCAGCAGCAGCCACAGCACCGAGAACACCCGCGGCGCCCTCGCAAACGCCGCCCCCACCCCACCTGCTAGAGACTCCGCCCGCGCCGCCGCCTCTCGCCCCAGCGTCTCCATCACTCCCGGAGGCGCCGGACCCCTCTCCGCCCTCGTCCCCACCCGCGCCGCTCTCTCCTCCGGCCTCGGCGGATGCCACGGAAACGCCGCCGCCACCAGCGCCGCCGCCACCAGCACCAGCACCCCCGCGGCAATCCATTTCTCCCGCGACCGCAAAGCCAGCAGCAGGTTGCCATCCCGCGCCGAACGACCGAAGTACCGCACCCGCTCCGCAAACATCAGCAGGAAGGAGAAGAACACCAGCGCCACCACCCAGGGCACCGGGCTGGGCACCCACTCCTCGCCTCGCGACCACACCGCGCCCAACCCGAACACCAGCAGCCCCAGCATCACCACCACCGCCAGCCCGGCTCTCCCCATCAGAGCAGACGTGCGCTTCCCCGGAAACGGCTCGAAGCCAAGCCGCGCCGGCAGCGCCTCCGGCGCCGCATCCGCAACCAGCCAGTACAGGAAATGCCCCGCGAACCCCATCGCCAGAGTGGTCACGATCAGCAGGTCGAGCACACCCCCCTCCTCCGCCCCATCCCCCAGCCAGGCCGCCGATCCCACTACCAGGTTCGCCCATATCGCCACCACGCACCCCGCCCTCACCGACAGCGACCGCGGCTCTCGCTGCCCGCCATGGGCCACCAGCACCAGCAATCCGACGATCACCAGCATGCTGACCAAGCTGCCCAGCGGCATCCTCTGCCCCAGCACCGCCACCGGATAAGACACCACACATAACACCGGCAGCGCCGCCAGCACCCACAGTCCGCCCGAGGCGGACCGCCCCCCGCCAGCCCTCCCTCCCCTAGAGACCAAGCCCACTGATGTCCTCCTCCGACCGCACCCGGCTCGTCGGAATCCCCACCATCGTCAGCGGAATGCGAGTGGCCGAGGTCGCCACCCGCCCCACCAGCACCACCTGCACATCGAACCCCGCCGTCTTCAGGCTCAGCAGCGCCGGCAGCGCCCCCTCGTGCACCCGCGGCGTGATCACGATCACCAGCGAACCCCACGGCGTGTATGTCTGCTCCCGGCGGAGGGCGACCCCCAGCGGCTCCGCCGTTCCCAGCTCCATCCTCCCCAGCAGGGACAGCGCCGCCGTCAACTGCTCCCGCCCCCGGCCGAAGCGCACCCGCTGCAACCCATCCGACCCCGTCGCCGGGTCATACCCCAGACACACCAGCCCCGTCGGCTGCCGCCGATCGAGGATATGGTTGGCCAGCGAGGCGGCGCATGCCGCCGCCAGCTCCACCGACTCCTCCACCTCCCCCGGCGGCCCCACATAGTCCGCCCGCCGCAGGTTCACCACGATCGTCGCCGCCACCTGGGCCGACACCTCGTACAGCTTGGACTGCAGCTTCCCCGTGTGCGCCGTCGCCCGCCAGTGCACCCGCCGCAGCCCGTCCCCGCTCTGGTAGGGCCGCACCCCGATCACCTGGCTGTGATCCTCGAACACCCGCGGCCGCGCCCTCACCTCCGCCGCCGGCCGCCGGGACGGCAGCCGCGCGTGCCGGATCGGCAGCACCTTCGGGTACACCGTCAGCGCCGACACCCCACCCGCCATCACCTCCCTCTCCGCCAGCCCGAACAGATCCCCCGTCCGCAGCACCACCGGGCCGATCCGGTAGTACCCCCTCCTCGCCCCCTGCAGTGTGAACGAGAACCCGAACCGCGACCCGCCCGCCATCGGCCCCAGCCGCCCCCGAATCCCCCCTATAGGCAGCCCCACCGGCAGCGACTCCGCCGCCGCCACCCACAGCGCCGACAGCCGGCTCCGGTTCTCCACCTCCACCGCCACCGTCATCTCTCCCCCAAACGCCACCCGCTCCGCAGAGGCCCGCCGGCTCGCCCTCAGTCCCCGCGCCGCCACCGCCGCCAGCCCCTGGCTCGAGCCCAGCGCCACCAGCATCAGGTAGCCCACCCACGCGAACACCGCCGCCCCCGTGACGCGCGAAATCGCTATCGCCAGCGCCCCAAGCAGGCCCCACAGTAGAGGAACGACCATGGCATGACCCCGGTATCTACAGCTTGCCCAACAGCCCCCGCGCCCTCTCCGCCACCCCCTCCGCGGTGAATCCCCACTTCGCCGCAATCACCTTCCACGGCGCCGACGCGCCAAAGTGATCTATCCCTTGCTTGAGCCCTTGCAGCCCAACATACCGCTCCCAACCCATCGTGATCCCCGCCTCCACCGACATCCGCTTCTCCACCACCGGCGGCAGCACAGACCGCCGGTACTCCTCCGCCTGCTCCTCGAACAGCTCCCAGCTCGCCATGTTCACCACCCGCACCCGCCGGCCCTCCGCCGCCAGCAGCCGCGCCGCCCCCACCGCCACATGTACCTCCGAGCCGGTGGCGATCAGGATCATCTCCGGGTCCGCCCCGTCGAGCAGCACATACCCTCCGCGCCTCAACATCTCCGCCGGCGCCAACTCCCCGCGGTCCAACACCGGCACATTGTGCCGCGTCAGCAGCAGCGCCGTCGGATTCTCCCTCCGCTCCAGCGCCACCATCCACGCCACCGCCGTCTCCGCCGCGTCCGCCGGCCGGATCACCACCAGCCCGGGAATCGCCCGCAGCGACATCGCCTGCTCCACCGGCTGGTGCGTGGGCCCGTCCTCCCCCACGAACACGCTGTCGTGGGTGAACACATACACCACCTGCCGCCCCATCATCGCCGCCAGCCGAATCGCCGGCCGCATGTAGTCCGCGAACACCAGGAACGTCCCCCCATACGGGATGAACCCCCCGTGCAGGCTCATCCCGTTCATCATCGCCCCCATCGCATGTTCCCGCACCCCGAAGCGGAGATTCCGGCCCGCGTAGCAGTCGTGCTGACAGTCGCGCTCGGCCTTCACCAACGTCTTCGTCGAAGGCGCCAGATCCGCCGACCCGCCCACCAGACCCGGCAGCTCCGCGCTCAACACCTGCAGCGCGTCTCCGGAGGCATTGCGGGTGGCCGCTTCCTTTCCCGGCTCGTACCGCGGCAGCCGCACCCCCAGCCCTTCCGGGATCTCCCCCTCCATCTGCCTCCTCCACCGCTCCGCCAGCTCCGGGTGCGCCTGCTGCCACCGCCCAAATCGCTGCTGCCAGGCCTCTGCCTCCCGGTCAAGCTCCCTCCGCCGCGCCGCGAACAGCTCCCTCACCACCTCCGGCACGAAGAACGCCGGCTCCACCGGCCAGCCCAGCGCCTCCTTTGTCGCCTTCACCTCCTCCTCCCCCAGCGGCTCCCCATGAGAGGCGGCGGTATCTTGCTTGTTAGGGCTGCCCTTGGCGATATGCGTCCTGCACACGATCAGGCTCGGCCTCTCCCGCTCCTCCTGCGCCTGCGCGATCGCCTCCGCCACCGCCCCCCGGTCGTGCCCGTCCACCCGCAGCACCTGCCACCCATAGGCTTCAAAACGCTTGCCTACATCCTCTGTAAACGCCAGGTCTGTGCTCCCCTCGATGCTGATCTCGTTGTCATCATACAGGTAGATCAGCCGCCCCAGCTTCAGGTGCCCCGCCAGCGACGCCGCCTCGTGCGAGATCCCCTCCATCAGATCCCCGTCGCTCACGATCCCATAGGTGTGATGCCCGACGACCTCCTCCCCCTCCACGCTGTAGTCGGCGGCCAGCATCCGCTCCGCCAGCGCCATCCCCACCCCATTCCCGAACCCCTGCCCCAGCGGTCCTGTGGTCGTCTCGATCCCATGCTCCGGGCAGCGCTCCGGATGGCCGGGCGTGCAGCTCCCCCACTGCCGGAACGACTTCAGATCCTCCAGCGTGACCGGATACCCGAACAAGTGCAGCAGCGAATACAGCAGCATCGAGCCATGCCCGGCCGACAGCACGAACCGATCCCGGTCCGGCCACTCCGGGTGCGACGGGCTGTGCCGCAGGAACTTCGTCCACAGCACGAACGCCGCATCCGCCATCCCCATCGGCATCCCCGGATGCCCCGACTTCGCCTTCTGCACCCCATCCATCGCCAGCGTGCGGATGGTGTTCACCGCCAGCTCCTCCACCTCCGCCGCCGAAAGCGAACGGCCGAATGTCCTCGCATCGGCCCCCATAGGCGTCCCTTCGCTCACCGTCTGCTTCCTCCACTGCCGATCGTGATCACGCCCCCGCTCTCCCTCTTCTTCGGCGCGAACCGTCCCCAGGTCCTGCCGCGATACACGTGGCCGCCGTACGACACGCCCCCGCCCTCACCTGACACCCCCGCTTCCTTCCTCCTCGGTGTTCATCTGTGTCTACTTGCCCTTCGCAGTCCGCCGGTCTGTCCTCCGCTCGCCCTGGCGAGCGGAGGAGGAAGGCGGACGAAGCAGGGTCCGTGGTTCCCATCTCAAATCTGAGATCTCGAATCCCCGGTTCGGTTCCCCGCCCACCCCCGACAGGAACCCCGCCCCACTGCCGGGAACTACCGAGTGTCGCCGAAAGAAGTGACGGCGACACTCGGATAGACCAGGCTGTAGAGCCCTACAGCCCACTCGAAGCGTTACTTCGATGTGCGACGCGCTATAGAGCCCTGTCATCTCGCCGCTGCTGTGTCCGGGAGGTCGTCTGCCATGAGAACGTTCATCCTCGGGGTATTCCTGCTCGCCTTCCTCGCCGCGGTTGTGGCCGGCGCCGCGGCCGCCGATCTCCCCGACCTCCTCCCCAACCCCTCCTTCGAGCTCGGCGACGTCGCCCCCGACGGCTGGTCCCCCTTCGCCTCCGCCACTTACGGACCCAACGCCGAGCAGGGCGGCCGCTGTGTCACCACCACCGGAACCGGCGATGATATGTCCTACTGGCAGGCCGGCCCCATCGCGCTCATCCCCGGCCAGCTCTATCGCGTCTCCTATCAAGTCCGCCGCGCCCCCGGCGCCTCCGATGGCACTACCATCGCCGGGCTCTCCTCCTGCAACCACGACCTCACCGCAGGCGCGCAATGGCAGCAGGAGCAGTTCTTCTTCCGCGCCCGCACCGACCTCAAGGAAGACACCTTTCGGGTCGGCCAGTGGCATGTGAACGGGGCGGTGCAGTTCGACGATGTCTCCATGCAGCCGGCGATCGCCGTCCACTACCGCCCCGCTGGGCTGGGTTTGCCCCTCGGCGATGGCGAAGCCATCGCCGCCGGCCGCTACACCGCTACCCATCGGCTTGGTGGACTGGGCTCGGATGATTGCTGGTTTCTCGAACGGTTCACCGCTGGCTTCAACACCGACCGGTGGCTCTTCTCCTCCGGCAGCGAGGTAGTCTACCTCCACCAGCTCGGCCGCCTGAAGCAGGACGAAGGGGAGGTGGAGGTTTCCATCAACTACTACGTGCACGGAGTGCTGCTGATCGAGGCCAGCGCCGACGGCAGCGCCTGGCTGCCGGTCGGGCAGATAGACAAGGTTTCCCGCGCCACCTTCCCCATCCCCTCCGAGCTGCTCCCCACCCGCGACCTGTGGGTCCGCCTGCGCAGTGAGGGACAGTGCGAGCTCCAGGTGGACGCCTACCAGTACCGCTGCCGGCTTCCCGACGCACCCCAGCTCCCCTCCCTCACCGGGGAAACCCACTACCTCGCCATCACCCGCACCTCCCCCGATCTCGAAGTCGCTGTAGACGACATCAGCGCCCTTACCGGCCGCGCCGACCTTACCCTCGTCAGCCGGGGCGCCCGCCGCCAGGTCGGCGTCACCATCACCGTGCAGGATTCCGCCGGCCACGCCGCCGCCGCGCAGGAGCGCCTCCTGCTCACCCCGAATGCCCAGCGCCAGGTGACCGTGCCCGTCCGCATCCCCTCCCCGGGCCGCCAGACTATGCGCATCACCTGCGCCGACCCCGCCGCCCCCGACTGGGGTTGGCAGGCGGAAGGAGGCTTCACCGTGTCACCACTCAACGATTCCCGCGGCGGCGAGCTCCTGCTCGACGACCCCGACCTCACCATCTGGTGGTGCGAGCCGGAGCGCAAGGTCAGCCGGACCCGCCCCGCCCCCACCACCAACGGTGCCGCCCTCCGCATCAGCGCTGCCGGCAACGAGTACGAGCCCGCCCAGCTCGTGCTCAGGCCAAAGCAGCGCCTGCGCGACTGCCAGGTCACCGTCTCCGACCTCGCCGGGCCGGACGGCGCTCGCCTGCCCTCCTCTCAACTCGAGATCCGCCAGGTCGTCTATGTCACCGTCCAGCAGCCCACCGATGAGCTGGGAGAGCCGGGCCTCTGGCCCGACCCCCTCCCCCCGCACGCCAAGCCCGTCCCCCTCCCCGCCGAGCTCAACCATCCCTTCTGGATCACCCTCCACGTCCCCGCCGGGACCCCCGCCGGCGACTACCGCGGCGACATCACCATTCAAGCCCAGGGCCTCACGCACACCGTTCCCATCGAAGTCCACGTCTGGGGCTTCGCCCTCCCCGAGGAGACCCATGTGCGAAGCGGTTTCGGCATGGGCGAATGGAACCTCCGGCGCTACCACAACCTGGAGACCGAGGAAGAGATCAAACAGGTCTTCGATCTCTACCTCCAGAGCTTCGCTGCCCACCGGATCTCCCCATACACCTTCGGCCGCAACATCGAGGTGAAGTGGACCAAGACGCCGGATGGGCAAGTCGAGCCCCAGCTCGACTTCTCCGGCTTCGACGAGGACGCGCACCACGCATTCGACGACCTCCACTTCAACAGCTTCGTGCTTGAGCTCACCGGCATGGGCGGCGGCACCTACCACGACCGCCACCTCGGCGAACTCGCCGGATACCAGCAGGGCACCCCCGAATACGAAGCCGCCTTCAGGAAGTACGTCGGCGCCGTGCAGGACCACCTCGAACAGCGCGGCTGGCTGGACAAGGCCTACGTCTACTGGTTCGACGAGCCCGATCGCAAGGACTACGATTTCGTCCGCGACGGCATGCAGCTCCTCCACCGCGCCGGCCCCAGGCTCACCCGCCTCCTCACCACCCACCCCACCCCGGAGCTATACGGCGACGTGGACCTCTGGTGTCTCCCCACCTTCACCCTCGACCCCGACGTGACGACCAAGCGCAAGGCCGCCGGCGAAGAACTGTGGTGGTATCTCTGCACCGGCCCCAAGGCCCCCTACTTCACCCTCTTCATAGATCACTACGGCACCGAGCTCCGCCTCTGGCTCTGGGAGACCTGGAAGTACCACCTCGACGGCATCCTCGTCTGGGCCACCGACTACTGGACCTCCTCCGCCGCCTACCCCCGCGGCGCCCTCCAGAATCCGTGGGAAGACGCCATGAGCTGGACCTCCGGCTACTCCACTCCCGGCGGCCAGCGCCTCCCCTGGGGCAATGGCGACGGCCGCTTCTTCTACCCGCCCAACCGTAATCCGGGTGTGGACAAGACCAAGTACCTCGAAGGCCCCGTCCCCTCCATCCGCTGGGAACTCCTCCGCGACGGCATCGAGGACTACGAGTACTTCCACCTCCTCCAGTCCCACATCGAACGCCTCAAGCAATCCGGCGCCGACCCGGCCACCTATCGGGAGGCCGAGCGGTTGCTGGAAGTCCCCGCCGACATCTGCACCGACACCCAGCACTTCACCACCACCCCCGAGCCCATCCACGAGCACAGAAGGAAGCTGGCGGAGGCGATTGAGGGATTGGCGAGACAGTGACGCGCAGCATCTCCTACGGTCTGACTCTGGCTCTTCTGCTATCGCTCGCGTGTCTCGCCTGCACGACGGCCGCAGCCCAGCCCCCTCCACCCGCGTTCTCGCGCGCCCTCTCCCTCCGCACCCTCCAATCCCACCTCCAGCGCGCCGCCAACGGCGAGCCGCGCCCCCAGCTCCTCAGCCTCTGTGGCATTACCCACCTCACCGGCTACCTTGAGGACCGAAAGAACAAGGACCTGATTCTGGTGGGCGAGGTGCGCGACGGCGCGCCCGCCCTCCACACCCAGGACCTGGCCGTCGCCCTCCGCGCCGCCTGGCTCAAGTACGCCACCCGCCAGGGCAACCGCCTCTACTACCAGAACCCCGGCTGCTCCATTGACCCCCACCCCGCCGTCATCCAGCAGCTAAAGGACCTCGGCGACGCCGCCGAAGCCGGCGCCTTCGAGACCGTGGACCAGCAGATGCAGCTCTGGTCCCAGATCTGCTCCCAACCTCAGAACGTCCGGGTGATGGGCGTCCCCGGCGATTCCCACTTCGCCAAGGTGATGGTAGACGCCGACTACCTCATGAAGCAACTGGTTGACGGCTCGGTAAGCCTGGACATCCCTGGCTTCGCCAGCCTCACCGACGCCTCCCTCGCCATCGCCAGGGCCGATCTGGAGAAGGGCGCTCCCCCCTCCCTCCCCGCCCTCTCCCTCAACCGCTTCTGGTTCTACCCGGGCAAGCCCGGCTTCCTCGACCAGGACGGCCTCATCACCATCGAGCGATGCCCCGTCGTCCTCCTCACCGAGGAGGAGCACCTCACCCGCGAGGGCATCGAAGGCAAGGGGAAGGCCAGCCCCCTCGCCGCCGCCTTCGCCCAGAGCTTCTCCGATCACTACCCCGAGATCGCCGACCGGCAACCCATCTACCGGGAACTCGCAGGCCTCTTCCGCCTCTACGCCCTCGCCAAAGCACTCCGCTATCAGCAGGTGCAGGCCGACCTCAGCTACCTCCTCACCAGCTTCCCGGTCCCGGCAACCCAGGTGCCCCGCGCTCTCCCCGGCCTCTCCCGCCTCACCCAATTGCAGGCCCCGCGGCCGGCGCCCGGCGGCTACCAGACCCACGGCTTCTGGATGCCCACCTGCGGCGGCGTCGCCATGGACTTCGACCTCGGCCCGGCCAACTTCACACGCGCCCCGCGCCCAACCCGCGCTCCTGCCCGCGCCAAACCATCACCAACCACTGCCTCCCAACCTCCGGCCCCCACCAAGTCCCAGGTCCTGAAGGCCCGCCCCTCCCCCGACGCTCTCTTCTGGGACTTGCCCGCCGGCCGTTAGGCGGACTTGTCCGCCGGTCGCTAGGCGGGCTTGCCCCCCGCAGGCTCCTAGCCTTCGCTGGCGAACAACCTTCACGCGGCTGCATGCACTCTCCACCGAGGTGATCGGCCATGAGCATCTTCAACCGCCACTCCTCCAGGTCCGCCGGCCTCGCCCCCGGCGCCCTCGTCCACATCGGCGAGCGCAAAGCCGAACGCACCCGCATCACCGTCGTGGACTTCGACGCCACCACCTTCGAGGAGCGCGAGGTCGCCGCCGCCGCCGAGTGCTCCGCCTACGCCGGCAAGCCTACCATCACCTGGGTCAACGTGGACGGCCTCCACGATGTGGACACCATCGCCCGCATCGGCGGTTGCTTCGCCGCCCACCAGCTCATCCTCGAGGACATCGTTGACACCAACCAGCGCCCCAAGCTCGACTACGAGCGCGAGAAGTACCTATTCGTCGTCCTCAAGATGCTCGAATACGATGACCCCGAGGACGACCTCCTCGTCGAGCAGGTCAGCCTCCTCATCACCCCCAACTCCGTCGTCTCCTTCCAGGAGGTCAAGCGGGAGGGCGACGTCTTCGATCCCGTCCGCAAGCGCCTCCGCAACCAGGAAGGCAGAATCCGCCGAGCAGGCGCCGACTACCTCGCCTACTCCCTCATGGACGCCGTCGTGGACGGCTACTTCGCCGTCCTCGAGCGCCTCGGCGAGCGCGTCGAAGACCTCGAGGAAGAACTCATCCAGAACGTCAACCGCACCACCCTCCACCGCCTCCACGCCCTCAAACGCCAGCTCCTCCTCATCCGCAAGGCCGTCTGGCCCCTCCGCGAGGTCATCTCCGCCCTCCAGCGCGGCGACTCCCCCCTCATCGCTCCTGAAACCGCCATCTACCTCCGCGACCTCCACGACCACATCATCCAGGTCATTGACACCATTGAGACCCTCCGCGACATGGCCTCCGGCATGTTGGACATCTACCTCTCCAGCGTAAGCAACCGCTTGAACGAAGTCATGAAAGTCCTCACCATCATCGCCACCATCTTCATCCCCCTCACCTTCATCGTCGGCATCTACGGCATGAACTTCCGCTTCATGCCCGAGATTGCGTGGCCCTGGGGCTACCCCCTGGTCTGGGCCATTATGCTCGCTGTCACCATTACCATGCTCGCCTACTTCAGAAAGAAGCGCTGGCTGTGACTTGTAGAGCGGGCCTGTCGGAGTTCACCCTGCCTGCCCCGAGCGTAGCCGAGGGGAGCCTGTCGAAGGGCCCGCCATCCCTCTTGTGGGAGCCCCGTCCTCGGGGCGATATTGCGCGATCATCAAGATGGAGACCACCATGCCCACCCTCCCCCGCCCCGAATACCCCCGCCCCCAATGGGTCAGACCACACTGGCTCAACCTCAACGGCGAATGGGAGTTCCAGGAGGATCTCGACCTCACTGGCGAGAGGCGCGGCTGGCCC
>Ga0315277_10000415_pt1 | contig 68384 bp, 51 predicted proteins | sample YL17G05_15_MG_FD_203695 | JGI IMG/M metagenome (GOLD analysis project Ga0315277, IMG submission 203695) | Sediment microbial communities from Yellowstone Lake, YNP, Wyoming, USA - YL17G05_15 | ecosystem: Environmental > Aquatic > Freshwater > Lake > Sediment | place: USA: Wyoming | collected...
TTGGGCCAGGGGTCGCCCCTGCGGGGCGTCGTCGTGGGCGCCTTCAGGATGACGTGGCACTGCTTGATCTCCTCCAGGACGTCATCGGGGATGGCCTTCTTGTGCTTGGCGCGGTTCTCGATGGTCAGCCCTTCGATGGTCCTGAAGATGATCTTGCCGCTCTCCAGCTCGGGCTTGAGCAGGGACTCGAGGACGCGCTGGGTCTGCTGGGAGATGTAGGGCCCGATGCCGTCTCCCCAGCAGACGCCGACGATGATGGGCTTGAGTTTGGAGTAGTCGACCCAGTCCTCGCCCGCTTTCATGCCCTCGACGCGCTCGAGCTGGTCTTTCAGGAGCTTGCCGAAGCGCCCCTTGGCCCGTTCGATGGCCTGCTCGTGCATGAGGCGTGAGTCTCCCGAGTCCGATGCCGGCCGCGTTCTCCCCTGTCGGCCGGCTCTCAGCCTTCCGCCTGCGCCCTCACGTGGTTCAGCAGCCCGCCGGCGAGCAGGATCTCGGCCTGACGGGGCGTCAGGTTGTGCTCGGCCACGAACTCGCTGCCCTTGCTCAGGTTGCGCACCGTCACCGGCCTGCCACCCATGAGGGCCTCTCGCAGCCCGACCAACTCCAGCTCGTCTCCCTGCGCCACCTGGTCGTAGTCGGCCTCGTTCGCGAAGGTTAGGGGGACGATACCAAAGTTGATGAGGTTGTTCCAGTGGATGCGGGCAAAGGACTTGGCGATGACCGCCTTCAGACCCAGGTACATGGGGGCCAGCGCGGCGTGCTCGCGGCTGGAGCCCTGCCCGTAGTTGCTGCCGCCGACCACGATGGACCGTCCCGCCTCCTTCGCCCGCTGCGGGAAGCCGGGGTCCACCCGCTCGAAGACGAACTCGGAGATGGCGGGGATGTTGGAGCGCAGGGGCAGCACGCGCGCCCCCGCCGGCAGGATGTGGTCGGTGGTGACGTTGTCGCCCACCTTGAGGAGGACCGGCGCCCGGATGGTGTCCGCGACCGGCTGGGCCAGGGGCAGAGGCTGGATGTTGGGCCCGCGCAGGATATCCACCTCCTCTGGCTTCTCCGAGGGCGGGATGATCATGTCATCGTCGATGTGGAACTCGACGGGCGCCTCCACCTGTGGCGGCTCGCCCAGGTCGCGGGGGTCGGTGACGACGCCCATGAGGGCGGTCGCCGCCGCGATCTCCGGGCTGCACAGGTAGACCTGGTCGTTGGGGGTGCCGCTCCGCCCGGCGAAGTTACGGTTGAAGGTGCGCACGGAGACGCCCCCGGTGGGCGGCGCCTGCCCCATGCCGATGCACGGCCCGCAGGCCGACTCCAGGATACGGAAGCCCGACTCGATGAGGTCGGCCAGGGCGCCGTTGCGGGCGATCATGTTGAAGACCTGTCGGGAGCCGGGGGTGACGGTAGCGCTCAGGTTGGGGTGTACTTTCTTGCCGCGCATTACCCTTGCCACCGTCATGAGGTCGCGATAGGAGGAGTTGGTGCAGCTCCCGACGCAGACCTGAGCCGCCTTTGTGCCCGCCACCTCTCGCGCCGGCACCACGTTGTCGGGGCTCTGGGGCCGCGCGATGAGAGGCTCCAGGGTGCTCAGGTCTATCTCCACCACCTCGTCGTACTCGGCGTCCGGGTCGGCGGAGAGGGGCGCCCATACCTCCTCCCGACGCTGGGCGCGCAGGTACTCGCGCGTCCGCTCGTCGCTGGGGAAGACGGATGTGGTGGCCCCCAGCTCGGCGCCCATGTTGGTGATGGCGGCGCGTTCGGGCACCTCCAGGCAATCGACGCCTTCGCCGCCGTACTCGAAGACGCGGCCGACGCCGCCTTTCACGGTCAGGCGCCGCAGCATCTCCAGGATGACGTCCTTGCCGGTGACCCAGGGCTGGAGCCGGCCCTTCAGCTCCACGCGCACCACCTTGGGCATGGTGAGGTAGAAGGGGCCGCCTCCCATGGCCACGGCCACGTCCAGGCCGCCGGCGCCGATGGCCAGCATGCCGACGCCTCCCAGGGTAGTCGTGTGGCTATCGGAGCCGAGGAGCGTCTGGCCGGGGGCGCTGAAGCGCTCCAGGTGTACCTGGTGGCAGATGCCGTTGCCTGGCCGGGAGAAGTAGATGCCGTACTTGGCGGCCACGCTCTGGAGGAAGCGATGGTCGTCGGCGTTCTCGAAGCCCGCCTGGAGCATGTTGTGGTCGACATAGCTCACGGAGAGCTTGGTGCGCACGCGGGGGAGGCCCATGGCCTCGAACTGGAGGTAGGCCATGGTGCCGGTGGCGTCCTGAGTGAGCGTCTGGTCTATGTGGATGGCGATCTCGTTGCCGGCCTTCGGCTCGCCAGAGACCAGGTGCTCCTCGATGATCTTGCGGGTAAGGCTCTTTCCCATGTCCGGGCCTCCTGATGAAGCGCCGCGACTGCTGGGGCCTCGTTGTCTGCCGCTGGGTGGGAAAAGAGGGCCGAAGCAGTACGGTCCGCGACTGGCAGACCTCCGCCGGACGGCGGACGGCTTGGGCCCTTTCCTGAGAGCTCGTCTTTCCCCGCCTCGCTCGCGACTGTCGCCTGAGGCGACCCGTTGGGCCCGAGCTGAGGCACACCGGGGATCAGTTCTCCTTATTATACCCTGTAGGCCAAAGAGAGAGGAGCGCCACGGGGGAACCGACGGGTGCGGCCTGCTAAGCACCGAGCGCCAGGCTCACCTGCCCGCCGGCAGGCGGGAGCCTGGCCTTCGGTTGTCGGGAGATCGTGGTTGGACACGTAGGGGCAGGGCTCGCCCCTGCCCGTCGAGGGCGCCCGCGAGGGGTGCCGGTACAACCCCGGCCCATGGTGCGGGGCGGACCTGAAGGTTCGCCCCTATGACGGCCCAGTTGACAAAGAGGCGTGCAAAGAACAAGCGGTGAACTCTTGACAGAGCGTGTATAATGGCGCCGGTCTCGCAGCGAGACGCTTCACTAGGAGAAGTCAAGGATGGCGCCACGGCAGAGGCGGGGCTGCCGGGTCGCGGTATTGCCAGGGAAGGCCAGCATGACCGGCCTGAAAGGGTCGGTCATGCGTCTTTCTAACGTCTCCGCTGGTCCCCGCACTGTGCCGCGATAAGCGGTGAGGGCTGGGGTCCGCAGGGATGCGGGTTCAACCGCGTTGTGCGAGAAGGGGGTGAAAGCGTGAGAAGGACCATCTTTGTGCTTGGGGGCCTGGGGTTAGCGGTGGCGCTACTGGTGATGACTGGGCCAGTCTTGGAGACCGGCGCGCAAAGCGCGCCATTGGCAGTCGGTGCCTCCAGGCAATGCCAGGGCTGGTCTAGCGAGGGCTCAACCCTCACAGGGGGAGGGGGTGGGCTCATGCAGGGCGCCAGCCTGGATGAGATCACCGATGGCTCCGCGCTGATCGTGGTGGGCGTGGTCCGCAGCTTCCGGGGGTGCTTGGAGAGTGGCACAAACTCGATCGTGACCGAAGTTGTGCTAACGCCAGAGGGCTACCTTAAGGCGCCTGCTGCTGCGCCCTCGCCTGGTGCCGACGTTACAATTGATGTGCCTGGGGGCCGGTTCGCCGACTTTGTGCTGGGGGTGGGCACCAGCCCTCAGTTTAGCGCCGACGAGAGGGTCACGGTGTTCCTGCACGACGTGAGTGGCAGGCTGCAAGTGACGGAGGGCTTTCAGGGGAAGTTCTCTGTCACGCCGACGGGTCTCGTGGCTCCTCTAGGGGTACCTCTAGATCGCTTCGAGGCGAAGATCAGACAAGCCATAGATGGGACGCTCTCGCCCTCTGCCGACCCGCTTGCTGCGGCGGAGGGACAGATCGTTGAGTCGCCTTACGTGACCTTTGCCTCCTGGGCCATAGTGGACATTCCCGTCCCGTATTTCATCAACTCGACCACTAACCGGCCCGCCCAGCTGACAGCGGCCCAAACAGAGACGGCCTTGAACTCCGGTTTTGGCACGTGGCAAAACGACCCACAGTCATATATCGCCTTCTGGTTTTCTGGGAACACAACGAGGGTCAGCGGTGCCGAGGGGTGCCCAGATCCTGAGGATAAGAACGACCTGACATGGGGTATCGCCGGTACACACGACGCCAACACCCTTGCCGTCACCTACACGTGCTATAACGGAATCACGGGTAAGATCTATGACGCCGACATTGAGTTCGACACTGACCACTTTGGCACACTGTGGCGCGTCGACGGGAGTGGCTCCTGCGGCGAGGGCGTTTTCGACTTAGAGACTGCTGCGCTTCACGAGGAAGGCCATTTCCTTGGCCTCGGCCATCCAAGCTTCAATACCTGTGTCAACGGGACAAACGGCGACTGCCCTGTGATGGACGGTACCTATGGCGGCGTGCAAAGAGCGCTCTGCGCGGACGACATTAACGGCGTTCGGGCCTTGTACCCGGGCTCAACCCCGCCCGTGGTTGGCGGCATAGCGGAGCTTCCGCCCCTTGCCGCAGCCTCGGTTGAGGAGGCCGGCGCGCCTGCTGGTGGCTCTGGCTGGTCGGCGGGCGGCTACGGGGCTCTCGCGGGCGGTTTGGCTGCGGCGGCCGTCGCCATCGCGGCTGGCGGCTGGCACGCCAGGAGGCGGTGGCTGAGGTAGACAGCGACTCTACTTCTCCAACAGGGGCCCGGAACTCGGAACCGGAGCCTCACCCCTGGGCGAAGTGGGGCCCCTAGTTCCCAGTTCCCCGTTCCCGGTTCCCCCTACAGGGGGATGTTGCCGTGCTTCTTCGGTGGGTTGGTGTCCGTCTTGTCGCGGAGGATCTCCAGGGCGCGGATGATCTTGAAGCGCGTCTCTCGAGGGTCTATGACGTCGTCGATGTAGCCCTGGGCGGCGGCCACGTAGGGGTTGGCGAACTTCTCTTTGTAGTCCGCGATGAGGCGCTGGCGGGTGGCCTCGCGGTCCTCGGCCCGCTCAAGGTCGTTGCGGAAGACGATGTTGACGGCGCCGTCGGGCCCCATGACGGCGATCTCGCCCGTGGGCCAGGCGTAGTTCAGGTCGGCGCGCAGGTGTTTGCTGCCCATGGCGTCGTAGGCGCCGCCGTAGGCCTTGCGGGTGATGATGGTCAGCTTGGGCACCGTGGCCTCAGAGTAGGCGTAGACCAGCTTGGAGCCGTGGCCGATGATGCCGCCGTGCTCCTGGGCGATGCCCGGCAGGAAGCCCGGCACGTCGACGAAGGTGATGATGGGGATGTTGAAGGCGTCGCAGAAGCGGACGAAGCGGGCCGCCTTGCGCGAGGAGTCGAGGTCCAGCACGCCGGCCAGGTAGAGCGGCTGGTTGCCCACGATGCCTACCGTCCCCCCCGCCATACGCGCGAAGCCCACGATGATGTTCTGCGCGAAGTGGGCGTGCACCTCCATGAAGTCGCCGTTGTCCACGATGCGGTAGATGATCTCCCGCATGTCATAGGGCTTGTTGGAATCGTCGGGGATGATGGCGAGGAGGTCTTCGGGCCGCCGCTGGGGGTCATCACCGGTCTCCACCAGGGGAGGGTCCTCCATGTTGTTCAGGGGCAGGAAGGAAACGAGGCGGCGGACCTCCTGGAGGCACTCATACTCTCCCGCGATGGCAAAGTGAGCGACGCCGCTGCGGGTGGCGTGGGCCATGGCCCCGCCCAGCTCCTCGTGGGTGACCGACTCCTGGGTCACCGCCTTTATGACGTCGGGACCGGTGATGTACATCTGGGAGGTGCCCTGCACCATGAAGATGAAATCGGTGATGGCGGGCGAGTAGACGGCGCCACCGGCGCAGGGGCCCATGATGACCGAGATCTGGGGTATTACGCCGGAGGCGAGGGTGTTGCGCAGGAAAACGTCGCCGTAGCCCGCCAGGCTGGCCACCCCCTCCTGGATGCGGGCGCCTCCGGAGTCGTTGAGGCCGATGATGGGGCAGCCGGTCTTCATGGCCAGGTCCATCAGCTTGCTCATCTTCTGTCCCATGACCTCCGAGAGCGAGCCGCCGAAGACGGTGAAGTCCTGGGAAAAGGCGCAGACCACGCGCCCATCGATCTTGCCGAAGCCGGTGACCACGGCGTCGCCGAGGTAGCGCTGGCGGTCTATGCCGAAGTCGGTCCCGCGGTGAAGAACCAGAGTGTCCATCTCCTCGAAGCTGCCGGGGTCGAGGAGGATGTCCAGGCGTTCGCGGGCCGTGAGCTTGCCGCGGGCGCGCTGAGCCTCGATGCGCTTGGGGCCGCCGCCAAGCTTGGCTTCTTCCTTGAGTTTGACCAGGTGCTCTAGCTTCTCGTCTATGGACATGGCGAAGTGCTCCGGGGGTAAGACATTTCTGGCGACAGGCGAGCCTGCTTGTTGAGAGACTGGCGCTATGCTAGCACAGGGAAAGCTGGAGGGACAAGGAAAGCAGGAGGCCTTAGCCGCCCTCTCCCTCAGGGGTAGCCGTCTCCACGGCGCCGCCGGTTCCTTCGACCGGGGTGGCCGTGGGCTCTACCGTCTGCGGCGTCTCTTCGGGTGGAGCCTCGGTGGGTGCCTCCGTAGGTTCCTGTTCGGGCTCGGGGGTGCTGGTGGGCACGGGCGTCCGGCCTGGGAACTGGGGGATGGTGAGGACCTGGCCCACGAAGAGGGTGCGCAGCTCGTCGATGGTCATGTCGTTAGCGTCAGCAAGCTCTTGGAGGGTGATGCCGAAGCGGGCGGCGATGTTGGAGGCGTTGTCCCCGGACTGAACCTCGTATTCCTCGGTGCCGCCGGGGGCGGCACGCGTCGCCTGGCGGGTAGGCTGTCGGCCGGGGGTAGGGGTCGGCTGTGCGCCGCTGCGCGGGGGCACCTTGAGGACCTGGTCCACCTCCAGATGGCTGGGGTCCGTCAGGTCGTTCAGGCTTATGAGCTCCTCGACGGGTACGCCCAGCTCGTCGGCGATGGCCATTAGCGTGTCGCCAGGCTTCACGACATAGGTGTCGCCGCCACCGCCCTCGGTGGCTGGCACACCCCCTGAGAGGATGGTGGGCTCCGGCAGGATGGCGAAGGCGGTGGCGGTGGGGATCTTGTCGGGATTGGGACGACCCCCCGCGCCGCCTCCGCCGCCACCGCAGGCGGTGACGAGGAGCGCGCCGGTTAGGGCCAGTATCGTAAGGGTCAAGAAGGTCTTGGCTGACACAGTGCTCTCACTGGAGGCAAGCCGCTTCGGGCCTGCCGGACTGCCGTCGGGCAGGCCCGCCTGCCGTCGGACAGGCGCGGCGATAGTACAACGGCGGGCCTGTCGCAGGCAAGCGCGTGCACTCGTCTGGCACGTTTCCCGTGGGAAGCGACTCAGGTCTGAAGAGTGGAAGCAGACCGCCGGCTATCCATGGTGCGGCGCACGAAGAGGACGCCGCGCACCGATTCCAGCTTGTTCAGGACGCGGCTCAGTTGCTCGATACCCGTGGTCTCCAGGGTAAGGAAGACGCTGACCGTGCTATCGGGGTGCTCCTGAGTGCGTACGGCCCCCATGTTGACGTGTTCCTCCGCCACCAGGGTGCTGATGTCCCGCATGAGGCCTACCCGATCCCAGGCCTCGATGCGCACAGCCACCGGGTATAGCTGCCCACCCCGACCCCACTCCACCTCCACCAGGCGCTCGCGCTCGTCCTCCTGGAGGACATTGAAGCAGTCGCGCCGGTGCACGGTGACGCCGCGGCTGCGGGTGACGTAGCCGATGATGGCATCGCCGGGCACGGGGTTGCAGCAGCGGGCCAGTTGGGTTAGGAGATCGCCGGTCCCCAGCACGCGGATAGCGGAGGTATAGATGGGGCCAGCCGGTGCCTCGGTCGGCGCCTCCTCCTTGGCCGGTGCCTCCTCCTCAGTGAAGAGGTGAGCCAGCTTCAGAGCCACCTGGTGGAGGCTGATGCCTCCGTATCCCAGGGTGGCCAGGAAGTCTTCCCAGCTATCCTGGTGGAACTGGCGCAGGAGCTCGTCCTGGCACTCGGAGAGGGCGAGCCCCAGGCGATGCAGCTCCCGGTCCAGCATCTCGCTGCCCTTCTCGATGTTCTCCTGTCGTTCCTGCTTCTTGAACCACTGACGCACCTTCTCCCGGGCCTGGCTGGTCTTGACATAGCCCAGGTTGGGGTTCAGCCAATCGCGTGAGGGGCCGCGAGAGCTCTTGCCGGTCATGATCTCGACCACGTCGCCGTTCTGGAGCTGGTGGTTCAGCGACACCAGGCGGCCATTGACCCGGGCGCCGATGCAGTGATAGGCCACATCGGTATGGATGCGGAAGGCGAAGTCGATGGGGGTGGAGCCCATGGGCAGATCCTTGACTTCGCCCTTTGGCGTGTAGACGAAGACCTGGTCTTGGAAGAAGTCTGTCTTGACCGATTCGACGAACTCGTCATCGGCCGACATCTCCCGCTGCCACTCCAAGAGCTGTCGGAGCCAGGAGAGGCGCTGTTCGTACTGCTTCTCGCGGCGTCCCCCCTCCTTGTAGCGCCAGTGAGCGGCTACTCCGTACTCGGCCAGCCGGTGCATCTCGTGGGTGCGGATCTGCACCTCCAGAGGTCGGCCGCCGAGGCAGAGAACGGTGGTATGCAGCGCTTGGTAGAGGCTCTCCTTTGGGCTGCCGATGTAGTCGTCGAACTGGCCGGGTATCGAGCGCCAGAGGCCGTGCACGATGCCCAGGGCGCCGTAGCAATCGGCAACGGTGTTCACCAGCACGCGCAGCGCCATAAGGTCGTAGATCTCGTTGAAGCTCTTACCCTGGGCCGCATACTTCTCGCTTTTCTGGTAGATGCTGTAGATGTGCTTGGCCCGACCCTGGACCTCGGCCTCGATCCCCTGCTTCGCCAGCTCGCCGCGCAGGATCCTCTCCACCTGGGCGATGTACCGCTCCCGCGGCACGCGCTTGGCGGCCAGGAGCTCGGAGATCTCGTTGTAGCGGTCGGAGTGGAGGTGCTTGAACGAGAGGTCTTCCAGCTCCCGTGCTATCTGCCAGATGCCCAGGCGACTAGCGAGGGGAGCGTAGATCTCCATGGTCTCCTGGGCGATCCGCTGGCGCTTGTCCTCTGCCAGGGCCTCCAGAGTACGCATATTGTGGAGACGGTCGGCGAGCTTGATAATGACCACCCGCACGTCCTCGGCCATGGCCAGGAACATCTTGCGGAGGTTCTCGGCCTGAATGCTAGGGTCCGGGCCCCCGTCGGTGGGGGCGTGCCAGGTGATGTGTTCCAGCTTGGTGGCGCCGTCCACCAGACGGGCAACCTCCCGCCCGAAGCGCTTGGCGAGCTCGGCATTGGGGATGCTACAGTCCTCCTGCACGTCGTGCAGCAGGGCAGCGGCCACGGCCGCGGCGTCGAGCTGAAGCGCAGCCACGGTCATCGCCGCGTCCAGGGGATGGCTGATGAAGGGGTCGCCGGACTTGCGCACCTGACCCTTGTGCGCCGCCTCGGCGAAGGAGTAGGCCTCCTTCACCAGGGCGACCTTGTCCTCGGGCAGGTACTCGCGTGTGCGGGCCAGGAGGTCGTTAACGTTCACTTGCGCTCAGGTCGCCATTCTATGGCAGATCCCACTCTAATCTAGCACATTGACCCCAATTCTGCAGGCTGCTCTGGACCCGTGGCTCCCCCCTCTAGGCCCCGCCGCTTGACTCGCGGGTGTACAATGCGCCTGTCCCCGCTAGTCTTCCTAGCAGGTCGTGCCCATGGATCAGGAGCTTCCGGCAGCGAAGAGACACAAGGCCCTAGAGGCTGCTGTGCAGGTACTGGACTACCCGCTTTTTTTCGGGGCCCTAGTGCTTTGGGCGGTATCGGAAAGCGTCGAGGGAAGGGTGTGGAATTGGCTAGGGTGGGTCGGCATGGCGTGGTTCATTGGCCGAATACTGGTCACTGTTGTCTGGGGAATCTGGTGGAGTCACCGGACCGGCACACCGCTCCGCTGGGGGTACGGGGGCTGGTATGTTCCTCGGCGGCGGTGGTATCGGCGGTATCGGGGACGGCGACACTAAGTCCTGCAGGAGGTACGACATGAGGCGGCTCGTCATCGTGGTGGCAGGGCTTGCCGTGGTGGCCGTCCTAGGGGCAGCCGCCGTCTTCGCCATTTGGCCGGTGGTGGGCGATGCACCGTGGCTGGAGTCAAAGCAAACGGTATCCTCCGACGTTAACGTCCTCAGTTGGGAGCAGGTTGTTGATGCTGTGATTCTCCGCGTCGCAGCCTGGTGCAGGGATCGACAGGCCGCAGACACCGCACAATGCAGCACTAGTGACTTGGGCGGTCCTGAGTGTGAGACCCAACACGACGAGACGGTCTGGGATGTCTACTATCGCGACGACCGCCGAATCTGGGTGGCCACCTGTCAAGGCCACATCTTTCTGGTTGACGACAACACAGGCCAGGTATCTGGTCCGTGGCTGCCCTGACCTCGTTGGTGCGCCTGTCCTCGCCAGTGATCCCGCAGGAGGTTTCACCATGAAGCGCCTCGGCATAGTGGCGGTAGGAGTTGCCCTGGTCTTGGGCGTGACGCTGGCCTGCTCTTCGGAGAACGACGAGAAGTCTTACCGAGAAGCCGGGAAGCAATGGCTGGAGCGCTGGGTTCCTATCGCCGGTGTCATTACCGCCCGCGACGCCTATGACAATGGCCAGTGGGACGAAATGATGAGTCAGCTATCGGCAATGGACATGTCGCCTCCGCTGTCCGAATTGCCAATCGAGGCTGTGGAAGCCATCGGGGAGGGCATGGAGGCAGGCGGCTACAGGAGTTTCGCGCCGCCGAAGCTGGAGAATCTGGTCGTTGCTCTGTGGCTCTACCATGACGCACGGGTTCTCTTCGATCCGATCGAGGAGGAAATGCTAGACCGTTTGGAAGAGTACCCACAATATCCATGGGACTGCGATTTCTACGGCTCCTACGACTATGAGAAGGTCTGCAACGTCATGAAATGGGCTGAGCGCAATCTGTCCAATGCCTACATCGAGTGGTACCTGAGCGTCGAGGGGGACTTGCCGGTTCGGGAGTGACATCACTCCCTGGCACTGGTGCGCGTGGTAGGCCCCTTGACTCGCGGGTGTACAATACGCCTGTCCCCGCTAGTCTTCCAGCAGGAGGTGCAGCATGAAGCTGCCTGCAATCTTGGCTTCCTTCGTCGTGGCCCTCCTGTTCCTCGGGTTGGCATGTGAGGTGCAACGGGGGGAGAACCAGGCAGAAACCGGCTTCCAGGTGGGCAGTTGCGTGATCCTGTCCAAGGCGCAGGGCGAGCTACATGCGGTAGATTGTGCCGGGCCGCACGAGGGACAAGTGACGAATGTCCGCACACTTGAGGGCGACGAATACCCCGGCGACGAGGCAGTGGCGCAGGAAGTGAAGGCGACATGCCCGCCTATTTCGACTGCCCTTTTCCCTAACGAGGCAACCTGGGGTGATCCACACCAACCTAGGCAGATCGTCTGCATTCTTGAGGAGTGGGCCAGCGTCCAGGTTGGAGACTGTATTGCGTACTCCGACATGCTGGAACACGTAAGCTGCCAAGGGCCGCACGACGCTGAGGTCATCGGAGTATTTGACATAGACATACAGGACGCCAGCTACCCCGGTGACGGCGTGCTGAGCGACTACGCGCTCAAGAGATGCCCCCAGGCCGACACGCGTCTGTATCCAACCGAAGACAGTTGGGTGCGCGGCGACCGCCGTGTCACCTGCTTTAGCGAGTGAGAAGCGTGCTGGCCTTCGCTGTGCTGGCGACGTTGACGGTCAGGAGGCGGGCCGTCAGGTAGACCGGCAGCGGGAGAGATGGCTGATGCAGGACGGATGGGAAGAGCGCTACAGGATAGTCTGCTACAACATCCAGATGGCCCAGACCTTCATCAAGCGGGCTGAGCAAGGCGGCATCCCGTCCGATGTGTCGCCGTGGGGATGCCTGATAATCGTAGCGGTTACCCTGTGGTCGGCAGTAGAAATCTTCGATGACAAAGTGGCGAGCTGCAGTGACGAGCAGCTAAGGAAGCCAGGCGAGGGCACCCAACAGTGGTTCAAGCAACACGAGCCGCTCGTCGACCTAATCCGCAACGGGGTTGTGCATGCCGACCGGCCCCCGTCTGGAGTCGGCCAGAAGTTCAATCAGGAGGGGTCGACCCCGTTCTTCTGGGTGTGGGGGGATGACCCTGACCTGGGGGAAATCCCGATGGAGGAGGTGCTGGGTCGGCTAGGCAAGGTCGCGGACCAGATAAAGGACCATGCCCTCGCCAAGACCAAGACATGGTACATCAGCTTCAACTAGGTGGCGAGCCTCAAGCCATTGGTGCCGTGCCCTGGGTGTAGAGCAGGCGGGCCGTGCCGCTGGCCACGATGGCGGTGATGGGCCCTGTCCACGGGTTGCCGTATCCCTTCTTCGCACCTCGTAGGCGGCCCCAGCACCGAGTGCGCCGCCTTCCCCGTGGCCCCGCATGCTGATATGATGGCGCCCGGTAGTCGGGGAGGTGATATTCCCCTGCGCGGCGGCGGCCAGTGTCGCCATAGCGCGTAGCGGAGGGCTTTTCCGCCAGAGGCGGATGCGCCTCAGGCGCAAGCCCTCCAGGGGGTATGGAAGGCTGAAGCCTTCCTCTACGGCGCAACTGACGCTGGCGACGGCGGGGCACCTGCCAGGGCTCCCCGGCGAACAGAACCAGTCTGGACTAAGGAGAAGCGGTGTGTACAGGATCGCTGTGATCCCGGGCGACGGGACCGGGCCCGAGGTGATACGCGAAGGGTTGAAGGTCTTCGATGCCGCCGCCAAAGCTGTGGGGTTCAAATACGAGACCGTCACCTACGACTTCGGGGGCGACCGCTACCTTCGCACGGGCGAGACTCTCCCGCCGGGCGCCATTGACGAGCTACGCCAGTTCGACGCCATCTACCTGGGCGCCATCGGCCACCCCGATGTGCCTCCGGGGGTCCTGGAGAAGGGCATTCTGCTTGCCATCCGCTTCGGCCTCGACCAGTACGTCAACCTCAGGCCTGTCAAGCTCTACCCCGGCGTGGATTGCCCCCTCAAGGACAAGGGTCCTGAGGACATCGACTTCGTCGTGGTGCGGGAGAACACGGAGGGGCTCTACACCGGCATGGGCGGCATCCAGTACAAGGGCACCCCTCAGGAGGTGTCGACCCAGGTCCATTGCACCACCCGCTTCGGAGCGGAGCGGGCCATTCGCTACGCCTTCGAGCTGACCCGCAAGCGCAACAAGAGGAAGCAGCTCCATCTGGTGGCCAAGACCAACGTCCTCACCTACGTCCACGACACCTGGTGGCGTGCCTTCAATGAGGTCGGCGAGGCCGATTACCCCGACGTCAGGCGGGAGTACGCCCACGTCGACGCCGCCTGCATGTGGTTCATCAAGAACCCCGAGTGGTTCGACGTCATCGTCGTGGAGAACATGTTTGGCGACATCATCACCGACCTGGGGGCGATGATCCAGGGCGGCATGGGCATCGCCGCCGGCGGCAACATCAACCCTAAGGGCACCTCCATGTTCGAGCCCATCGGCGGCAGCGCCCCCAAGTACACGGGCAAGAACCTGATCAACCCTCTGGCCGCCATCTGTGCCGCCCAGATGATGGCCGCCGAGCTGGGCGAGACGGAGGCCGCTGAGCGCATGGAGCGGGCCGTCGTCAAGGCCCTGACCGGCGGCAAGCTCAAGTCTATGAGCGCCGGACAGATGGGCATGAGCACCTCGGAGGTGGGCGACCTGGTGGCGGGCTACGTGTAAGACGACGTGCTGGCGAAGGTGAATAGCTGCGCCGTGGTGGGCCTCGACGGGGCCATCGTCGAGGTGGAGGTGGACATCGCCTCCGGCCTGCCGGCCTTCACCATCGTCGGTCTGCCCGATACGGCGGTCCAGGAGGCCAAGGAGCGGGTGCGGTCCGCCATCCGCAACTCCGGCCTCCACTTCCCCCAGAAGCGCATCACCGTCAACCTGGCCCCCGCCGACGTGCGCAAGGAGGGGCCGGCCTACGACCTGCCCATCGCCGTAGGCATCGTCCTCGCCTCCGAGCAGGCCTCGGCCGACGTCTCGCGCTCCCTGTTCCTGGGCGAACTCTCCCTCGATGGGCTGGTGCGCCACGCCCGCGGCATCCTGTCCATGGTTGCGCTGGCCCGCGACAAGGGTTGCGAGCAGGTCTTTGTGCCGGAGGCGGACCTTGGGGAGGCGACGCTCATCGGCAAGATGAACGTGCTTCCTGTGGCCAGCCTGACACAGCTCGTGAGCCACCTGCGCGGCGACGGCGCCATCGCTCCCGTGCGCAGCGAGGGCCCGCCCGAGCAGGCGCCGGAGCTGCCCTGGGAGGGCGTCGACTTCTCCCACATCAAGGGGCAGGAGCACGTGAAGCGGGCCCTGGAGGTGGCGGCCGCCGGAGGGCACAACGTCCTCATGACGGGCCCCCCAGGCAGCGGCAAGACGCTGCTGGCCCGCTCGCTGCCGTCGATCATGCCCGCACTTACGCCGGAGGAGGCGCTGGAGGCGACCAAGATCTACAGCGTGGCCGGCCACCTGCGAGGAGACATGCCCCTGGTCAGGCAGAGACCCTTCCGGTCGCCCCATCACACCATCTCCCACGCCGGGCTCGTGGGCGGCGGCCGGCAGCCACGCCCGGGCGAGATCAGCCTCAGCCACCGGGGCGTTCTCTTCCTGGATGAGCTTCCGGAGTTCGGACAGGCGGTGCTGGAGGTGCTGCGCCAGCCCATGGAGGATCGGGTAGTGACCATCAGCCGTGCTCAAGGCTCCGTTACCTACCCGGCCAACTTCATGCTCGTGGCGGCCATGAACCCCTGCCCGTGCGGTTTCTACGGGGACCCGACCAAAGAATGCACCTGCAGCGAATCGGTGGTGAGCCGCTACCAGAAGCGCATCTCCGGGCCTCTCCTTGATCGGGTTGACATCTTCGCCGAAGTGCCGCGGGTGGACTATGAGAAGCTGGCCGCCGACACCGCTGGCGAGCTTTCGGCCATCGTCCGCGCCAGGGTGGAGGGTGCCCGGCGGGTGCAGCAGGCGCGCTTCCAGAACACGCGCTTCATCTGCAACGCTGAGATGACCCCCATGGAGGTCCGCGAGTACTGCCAGGAGCGCCTGGAGGAGTCGGGGCGCTCGCTGCTGCGACTGGCCATGCAGCAGTTGTCGCTGTCAGCGCGGGCCTTTCACCGAGTGCTGAAGCTGGCCCGCACCATCGCCGACCTGGCCCATCAGGAAGAGATCGCCTCCCAGCATGTGGCGGAGGCGATCCAGTACCGGAACCGAGGCCGGGCCTGAGGGTGCAGGCGGACTGCCGGCGGCCCCTTGTCAGGGGTCGCCCCTGCGTCTAAGATGAGGTCGTGCCCCCGTAGCTCAGTTGGATAGAGCGCCGGCCTCCGGAGCCGGGTGCGTGGGTTCGAGTCCCGCCGGGGGTACCACTGAAAGCGCAGCGGGCGCCGCTTCTCAGGCGGCGCTTGTGGTTTTGTCTCGGTCGGGCTCTCCGGCTGCCAGAGGGTGCGGCCGCCACGCTTTGCCTCGCTGCGGTCGCCTTTGCTATACTGCGGTCGAGGCCCGGTACAGGCCTCTGATGGGCTAAGAAGGTGCCGAAAGCTCGAAGGCCTACGAAACGGCGTTCCAGGCAGTATAAGCCTGCCGACTGGACTACCGGTCGCGCCAAGGCCCGCTTCCCCTTTTCCATCTTTAGAAACGTCAAGCTGTTTTACATAATCGGGGCGCTGATCATGATCGGCAGCGTGGCGCCCATCACCCGCTTCGCCCGCGGTTCTCAGAGCAGCACCAGTAGTCAGCCGACGCCGCAAGCCACTGCCGAGACGACACCCACGCCGGAAGGGACGCCGGAGGGGACGCCGACAGTGACGACGCAGCGCTATGGCGGCGCGCCCGCGATGACCATCGACACCAACAAGAGCTACTTCGCTGTCATCCACACCGAGAAGGGCGACATGCGGGTGGAGCTCTTCGCTCAGCAGGCCCCCCAAACAGTCAACAACTTCGTCTTCCTGGCCCGCGACGGGTTCTACAACGGGCTCACCTTCTTCTGGGTGAAGCCTGACTTCGTGGCGCAGACGGGCGACCCGGAAGAAACAGGCCGTGGCGGTCCCGGCTACGCCATCCCTGACGAAAACAGCGGGGTGCCGTTCCAGGCCGGCACCCTGGGCATGAGCAAGAAGGGCGACGAGCCTAATTCCGCCGGCAGTCAGTTCTTCATGACATTAACTGATCAGCCGCAGCTCACTGGCGAGGACACATCCTTCGGACGAGTGGTCGAGGGGATGGACGTGCTGCTCTCGCTCACGCCTCGAGACCCTCCCAGCGCTGACCTACCCCCCGGCGACAAGGTCCTGAGCATCGACATTGAGGAGAAGTGAGGCAAGGGGATAAGAAGAGACGGCAGGAGCCAGCCCGCGCGGGCTGGCTCCTTGATTCGGTGCTGGCAGAAGCTGCCTTTGCTCAGCGGCGGTCGCCTGTCCCGCTGCCGCGGGCCTCGGGCAGGGCCTCGGACAGCGTGTCCAGCAGGAGGCGGGCGGCGATACGGGCCGTGGCCCCTGAGAAGTCGTAGACGGGGTTGACCTCGGTCACGTCGAATCCCACCAGGCGGCAGCGCCTCGCGATCACGCAGACGGCATCCCGGAGCTGGTAGTAGCTGAGGCCGCCCGGCTCCGGGTAGCCTGTCCCGGAGGCCAGGGCCGGGTCCATCACGTCGATGTCGATGGTGAGATAGCAATCGCCCTCAATCTTCACGTCGGCCAGCGCTTGTTCGGCGCCCTCGCGGACGACGCGCTCCGCAGGCACGATCTGGACGCCGCGGGCCAGGGCCGCCTCCCAGGGCTCGGTCTGGACCATGAGCTCGCGGATGCCGATCTGGACGATGTGGCGGACGTTGGGCAGCTCGCTGGTGCGGCGCATGTGGTTATCGTGGGAGTAACGCACCCCGAACTTCTCGTCGGTGTAGTCCTGGTGGGCGTCGAACTGGACCACGGTCAGGGGCCGGTCGTCGAAGGCGCGGACGATGGCGAAGGTGATGGCGTGGTCTCCCCCCACGAAGACGGGGAAAGCGCCCGAGGCCCGCACCAGGCGAGCGGCCTCGGTGATGAGTTGGAAGTTGTCCGTGAGGTCGACGGTGCGCACGTCCACGTCGCCCACGTCCAGCATGCTGACGGCGCGAAGCATGTGGACTCCGCGCTCGGGGTCGAACCAGCCGGCCCGGTTGGCGGTCTGGAAGCGCATGGAGGCGTCGCGGATGGCGGCCGGGCCGAAGCGGGCGCCGGGGCGGTCGTTGGTGGCGGCGTCGAAGGGCACCCCCAGGAAGGCGACGTCTGCCTTCAGCGCCGACAGGTCCTCCACCACGGGGGCGCCGAAGAACGACGCTGCCCCGTGGCGGATGATGCCGCCGCCGCCGCGGGGTATGGCATCGGTGGAAGGCTTGTGAATCACGATGTTAGAAGCCTCTCGAATACATTATCGGATTATTGTATCCCATTGCGACCCGGCGCGGGGACGACACTGGCGTGCTGAAAAGACTGCGGGCCGCTCCCAGCGGCCCGCAGTACAGTACATCCAGCCGGTCTAAGGTTTGGCTGCCTCCACGTCGATCTGGGCCCGCTGGAGCTTGCCGCTGTAGTCCACAAAGACCGTCTTCCACTCTGTGTAGGTGTCCAGGGCGGCCTGGCCGGCCTCGCGGTGGCCGTTCCCCGTTCCACGGGTGCCTCCGAAGGGCAGGTGTACCTCGGCGCCGATGGTGCCGGCGTTGACGTACAGCAGCCCGGTGGTGATCCCCTCGATACCGCGGAAGGCCTGGTTGACATCGCGGGTGTAGATAGAGGTGGAGAGGCCAAAGGGGACGTCGTTGTTGACGGCGATGGCCTCCTCCAGGCTATCGACGGCGATGACGGCGATGACGGGCCCGAAGATCTCCTCCTGGGCCACCCGCATGTTCCGCTTCACGTCGGTGAGGACGGTAGGCCGGAAGAAGAAGCCCTTCGCCAGAGCCCCCACGTTGGCGATGCTGCCTCCGCAGGCGATGGTGGCTCCCTCCTTGCGCGCCACCTCCATGTAGCCGTCTATCTTCACTAGCTGCTCGTGGTTCACCACCGGGCCCACGTCGGTGCCCTCGTCGAGGCCATGGCCCAGGCGCAGGGCCTCCGTGCGGGCGATGAGGCGCTTGGTGAGCTCGTCCAGGATGCCGCGCTGGACGATGAGCCGGCTGGCCGCCGTGCAACGCTGGCCGCTGGTGCCGAAAGCGCTCCAGATGACTCCGTCCAGGGCGAGGTTCAGGTCGGCGTCATCCATGATGATGATGGCGTTCTTGCCGCCCATCTCCAGGTGAAGACGCTTGCCGAGTTGAGCTGCCTTTAAGGCGATGCCCCGTCCCACCTCGTTGGAGCCGGTGAAGGAGACGAGGTCAACGACAGGGTGCTCCACCAGGGGCGTCCCCGCTTCGCCCCCGCTGCCGAAGACTACGTTCAGCACACCCGGCGGCAGGCCGGCCTCCTCCAGGGTCTTGGCCAGGTTCCAGGCGCTCTTGGGGGTATCGCTTGCCGGCTTGAAGACGATGGTGTTGCCGCAGATGAGGGCAGGTATGATCTTCCAGGCCGGGATGGCCATGGGAAAGTTCCAGGGGGTGATGGCGGCGACTACCCCCACCGGCTGGCGGACGCACATGGCGAACTTGTCGGGCAGCTCAGAGGGGGTGGTCTGCCCGAAGCAGCGTCGGCCCTCGCCAGCCATGTAGTAAGTCATGTCGATGGCTTCCTGGACGTCGCCGCGCGTCTCCTTCAGCACCTTCCCCATCTCCGGCGTCATCTCGCGGGCGAACTCCTCCTTGCGCCGGACCAGGACCTCCCCGGCGCGAAAGAGGATCTCGCCCCGTCGGGGCCCGGGCATGGCTCGCCAGGCAGCGAGCGCCTGTTGGGCGGCATTGACGGCGTCGTTCACGTCCTCTGCGCCCGACCGGGGAAAGATGCCGAGCAACTCGCCCGAAGCAGGGTCGATGTTCTCTCGGGTGCCACCGCTGCGGGCCGGCGCCCAGCGGCCGCCGATCCAGTTCTGGTAGGTAGTGACCATGTCGATAAATCCTCCTGACGCGAAAGTCTACGCAATACTTGGCCCCTATGATACCACTCTGGCGCGTTATGTCCCGCGATTCTGGCCGGAACCGTCGATGGGTATTGAAGGTAAGGGCCTTCCTGCATACACTCACGGCTAGAGACGTTCGGCCTGACCTTCGGTCTCAGAAGACGCGCATGTTTGGAGCGCAGGTTTCTTGGGGGTTGCCCTATCGCAGTGGTGTTGGATGATGCATAATGGCAGCCGTGGCTTCCCCGGGCCGGAGTCCTTCCTGGGGGTGCCATGCGGGCCAAAGGGAAAGCCTCTATCAACTCCGCCATCAGCGGGCTGTACTGAGGAACGTGCCCCAAGCCTGATGAGACAGGCCGGGAAACCGGAGCAGCCGTGGGCGAGTTCATTCAGCAGGTGGCTATTGGGCTAGCCACGGGGAGCATCTACGCGCTCCTGGCGCTGGCCATTGTTCTCATCTATCGCTCGACCGAAGTCGTGAACTTCGCTCAGGGTGAGATGGCGATGCTGGGCACGTTCATCGCCTGGAGCTTCCTGAACCAGTTCGGCTACTGGCAGGCCTTCATTCTAGGCATCATAGCGGCGGCGCTCCTTGGCGGTGCCCTGGAGCGGGTGCTGCTGCGGCCGGTGGAGGAGGGGCCTGTCCTCAACCCTGTGATCCTGACCATTGGACTGTTCACCGTGCTCAACAGCGTGGCGCTCTGGCTCTACGGGGGTGACCCCAAGCCTTTCCCGGCCGCGCCCCCATTTAGAGGCAGTGCGTTGGAGGTGGGGTCGGTGGTCATCAGCAGGGCGAACGTGGGCGTCTTCTGCACGGCCGTCGTGCTTATGGTCATCCTCTACGCCTTGTTCAATTACACGAAGATAGGATTGGCCATGCGGGGCACCGCTCTCAACCGTACGGCGGCGCGCCTGGTGGGCATCCGGGCCGGACGGATGCTCACGCTGGGATGGGCGCTGTCGGCGTCGGTAGGGGCAATAGCGGGCATGCTGGCGGCACCGGTGGTGGCGCTCTCCACGAACATGATGTTCGCGGTGATCCTCTTCGCGTTCGCCGGGGCAGTCCTGGGAGGATTGACCAGCCCTATGGGCGCCATCTTGGGCGGATTGATGCTCGGCGTGATCCAGAACCTTGCTGCCACCTATAACCCCACAAGCTCACCCATCGACCTGCCCGTGGCTTTCTTGGTCATAATCGCCGTGCTAATGATTCGACCCACCGGCCTGCTGGGCAAGCGCACGGTGAGGAGGGTTTAGGTGACCCGGACTCTCCTGCGGCCGCGGACGCTGGGGCTGGTTCTGCTGGGTCTTCTTATCCTCGGATTCCCCTACTTCAACACGATGTTCGAGTTCATGAGCGGCTGGCCCCTCCTGGGGTGGCTCCTAGATCCCTTCCGGGTCTTCCAGGCTGGACGGTTTGGCGTCTGGCTCGTCGTCCTAATGGGTCTTAATCTCCTGACGGGGTACAACGGCCAGATCTCCCTCGGGTATGCCGCCTTTGTGGCGGTAGGGGCGTACGTGGCGGCGATTCTGATGACGCAGTACGGGGCACACGTTATCGTCGCCGTGTTGGCGGCAGGCGCCTTTACGGGAGTCGTCGGCTTCCTGGTGGGGGCGCCCGCCCTGCGGCTCAGCGGCCCTTACCTTGCCATCGCCACCCTAGCTCTGGTTATCGCCCTCCCTCAGGTCCTGAAGCATGACCTGGTGAGTGACTGGACGCACGCGTCTCAGGGCATCAACTTTTATGAGCAGGGGACTCCACCGGTCACGCCGGGAGTCCTGCAGGACCGGGTCGACACCAACCAGTGGCTGTACTACTGCGCCATCGTTCCCGCCGTGATCATGACCATCATGGCCTGGAACATAACGCGCAGCCGCATGGGGCGCGCCTTCCTGGCGGTGCGCGACACGGAGCTGGGCGCCGAGCACATGGGTGTGAACGTAGCGCTGTACAAGATGACGGCATTCGGGATCAGCTCATTCTATGCGGGTGTCGGCGGCGCCCTTTTCGTCTTCGCGGAGGCGGTCCTCGGTCCCTCTACCTTCGACGTTACCGTATCCATCACTATGCTTGTCATGGTCGTGCTGGGCGGGCTTGGCTCTATCCTTGGGAGCATCTTCGCTGCGGCGATCATGGCGATGCGGGTGGAGATTGTGGATGCGATCGTGAAGCTTGTCCCGCGGGGCACGGAGCTCCGTGTCGATGCCCTGCGGGGGGCCATATACGGGGGCTTGCTCGTAATCGCCATCATCATGGGGCCGTGGGGGCTGGCTGGAGCTGTTCGGAGGCTTCCCAGGATCAAGGATCGTTTAGTGGCGGGAAAGTTCCGCTTCCCAGGGGTGAGCGGGATGGTGTACCAGGCAGTGCGGCCGTTTCTGCTCCGCCGTCTGCGCGGCGCGAAGTCGGCCGATCCTAGCCGCCAGGGTGGCACGGAGGCTCGAGACGAGCCGCACCAAAAGGGGGGTGATACGCATCGCCTATAGCTTGCGATCTGAAATCGGGATGAGGCCAAAGCTATTAGTTCAAGGGAGAGGTGACATGGCGCGAATTCGTGTCGGGCGATGGGCATGGCTGCTAGTCTTCGCCCTGATGGCCGCTATGCTGGCGTTCTCCGCGTGTAAGGAGGAGAAGAAGGGGGAGGAGGGTACACCCCAGGCGACGAAGGGCGCCGGCGGGACCCCCAGCGCCGGCAATACGACAGGAGTGACCGATACACAGATCCTCCTCGGAACTCACCTGCCCCTGAGCGGGTACGCCGCCGCCTGGGGGGTTGGTCTCAAGGCGGGCATGGATGCTCAGATCGCCTACGTCAACGATAACGGGGGCGTGTATGGTCGCAAGCTAAAGCTAATCGTCGGAGACGACCAGTACACCGGGCCCCTGGCCACCGAGGTGGTGCGGAAGCTGGTGGAGTCGGACAAGGTCTTCGCCATCATGGGAGGCCTGGGCACGGTGCCGGACAGTGCCGTCTACAAGTACCTGGAAACCAACGGCGTCCCCGACGTGCTCCTCCTCGCCGGCCTGACGAAGTTTACTGACCCTGTCGTCAAGAGCCGCTCTGGCTACCTGGTGGACTACATCAACGAGGGCAGGATCCTGGGCGAGTACATAGCGAAGAACTTCCCGGGGAAGAAGGTGGGGTTCATCGAGCAGAACGACGAGTTCGGGCAGGAGGGTGAGAAGGGCCTTCGCGAGGGTGTCAAGGACGGCAACAATGAAGTCGTTGTTGAGAGCTTCGAGACGACCCAGAACGATCTCGCCGCGCAGGTGCAGCGGCTGAAGAACCAGAATGTGGAGGTCATGGCCATCTACGCTGAGCCTATTCAGGCAACGAGCGCGATCAAGAATGCGCATGAGACCCTTAGCTGGAAGGTGCCCATCGTGATCACCGGCGTGGACGCCGTTGAAATCGTGGGGGCGCTCGCTGGCTACGATAACATCGAGGGTGCCGTCAGCGTGGTCTATGCCCATCAGGCCTTTGAGAAGGACGTGCCGGGCATCGCCCAGCACTGGGACATCATGGCCAAGTATGGGGCTGGAAAGACGCCCGACAACCTCACCCTGGTGGGCGCTGGCATCGTCGAGATCATGACCAAGATCCTGCAGGACGCTGGCCCGGACCTCACCCGCGAGAAGCTCCTCGATGCTGCTGAGTCTCTCTGCGGCTGGACGCCATCCGCTTCCATCGCGCCAGTGAACATGAGCCCCACTGACCACCGCCCTAACGAGGTGGAGGTCTACGTGCGGGCGACGGTGGACCGCTCGACCGACCCGCCGACCTTCACGTGGCAGCCGTTCGGCGACCTTATCAGCTTCGAGAGCACACCGAAGTGCCCCTAAGATCGGTGGCTGACTACCGCGAGGGGGTGCCGCGAGGCCTGGGATGAGCCACGTCAGGAGCGGTGTGATACGCATCGCCCATAGCTCAGGTTCCGAGAATCGGAAAGGGGGTCAAGGGGGTATCAGTTCAAGGGAGGGGTGACATGGCGCGAATTTGTATCGGGCGATGGGCGTGGCTACTAATCGTGGCCCTGCTGGCTGCTATGCTGGCGTTCTCCGCTTGTAAGGAGGAGAAGAAGGGGGAAGAGGGGACACCACAGGTGACGAAGGCCGCCGGGGAAACCCCCAGCGCCGAGCCCGTCCCCGGAGTCACCGACACAGAGATCGTCCTCGGGTCTCACCTGCCCCTGAGTGGGCTGGCTGCCGCCTGGGGGGTGGACCTGAAGGCTGGAATGGACGCCTATTTCAGCTACGTCAACGACCAGGGAGGGGTGAACGGTCGCAAGATCAGGCTCATCGTCTATGATGACCAGTACACCGGGCCCATGGCCTCTGAGGTGGTGCGGAAGCTGGTGGAGCAGGACAAGGTCTTCGCCATCATGGGAGGGCTGGGCACGCAGGCGCACAGCGCTGTCTGGAAGTACCTGGAAGCCAACGGCGTCCCCGACATGTTCATCCTCACCGGCGAGACGAAGTTTACTGACCCTGTGGTCAAGAGTCGCTTCGGTTTCCTGGTGGACTACCTGACCGAGGCCAAGATCCTGGGCAAGTACATTGCGGACAACTTCGCGGGGAAGAAGCTGGGGATCATCAAACAGAACGATGAGTTTGGGCAGGAGGGTGAGCAGGGCATTCGTGAGGGCGTCAAGGACGCCAACATGGATATCGTCGTTGAGACCTACGAGGAGACGCAGAGCGATCTCATCGCCCAGGTGCAGCGGCTGAAGAACGAGAACGTGGACGTTATCGCCGCTTACGCTATGCCCATTCAGGTAGCCAGCGTGATCAAGGGTGCCCATGAGACCCTTGGCTGGAACGTGCCCATCGTGATCACCGGCGTGGACGCGGCTGAAGTCGTGGCCCAGCTCGCCGGCCTGGACAACATCGAGGGTACGATCAGCGTGGTCTTTGGCCACCAGGCCTTCGAGAAGGACGAGCCTGGCATCGCCAAGCACTGGGACATCATGGCCAAGTATGCGCCCGGAGTGAAGCCTACCAACCTTACCCTGGTGGGCGCCACCATCGCCGAGGCGATGACGACGATCCTGGACGAGACCGGACCGGACCTGACCCGCGAGAAGTTCCTCGATACGGCCGAGTCTCTCTGCGGCTGGATGTCTTCTAGCGCTATGGTGCCGTCGAACGTGAGCCCCACCGACCACCGCCCCATTGAGGTGGAGGTCTACGTGCGGGCGACGGTGGATCGCTCCACCGACCCGCCGAGCTTCAGGTGGCAGCCGTTCGGCGACCCCTTCGGCTTCGAGAGCACGCCGGAGTGTCCGTAGTTGGAGTAGTAAAGAGAGATAGGGAGTAGCTGTGACAGGGGGCCGGTCGAAAGACCGGCCCCCTGTTGGTTGTCGACGTCATTTGGCCTGGTCGGGGTGGGCCGATTTGAACGGCCGACCTCCTGGTCCCAAACCAGGCGCTCTAGCCAGGCTGAGCTACACCCCGACTGCTCCTAGCGTATAGGCAGCGCAGGGCGCCGTCAACAGAGCCGCCACCACCCGTAGGGGCGGAGCTTCAGCTCCGCCCAGGGCCGACCTGAAGGTCGGCCCCTACGAGGTTTGTCTGGCGGCCAGGCTAGAAAGCCTGGCCTACGGGGTCACGCGACACGCTCTCAGGTCGCCGGCTCTGGCTCCTCCGCCTTCTCGTCGAAGCGGAAGCTGATCTCCCAGGCGTTCTCCTCGTACTTGCTCCGGATGAGGTAGCCCGTGTTCTGGAAGAGGCGGAGCATGCGGCGGTTGTCTGCCAGCACCAGGGCGGTGAAGCCTTCGATGCCATTCATGATGGCGATGCGGATGAGATACTGGAGGAGGAAGGTGCCCAAGCTGCGGCCCTGCCACTCGTCTTGGACGGCGAAGGCGCACTCGGCCAGGTTAGTGGCGGGATCGCGCTCGTAGCGGGCCACGGCGATGATCTGCTCGCGCTCCTCCTGCCGCAGGACTGCCACCAGCGCCATGCGGTCCCGGTAGTCAATGACCACGAAGTGCTGGGCTTCATGCCGGGGCATGAGCTTCAGGGGTTGGAAGAAGCGATGATAGACTGCGTCCTCGGAGAGCGAGTAGAAGAACTCCAGCCAGAGGTCCTCGTCGGTAGGCTTGATGGGGCGTACCAGGACCGTCTCGCCGCTGGTTAGGGTGCAGGTGGTCTCCAAGTCCTGTGGGTAGATGCCGGCGCCCGGGGGCGGGATCTCCTGGTCCTGGAGGACGTAGTGCCGCTCCTTGGCGAAGGCCAGGAGGTCGTGGCGGTAGTCCGGGTGGGCGATGCCTATGAGAGTCATCGCCCGCTGGCGGGCGTTGCGGCCGTAGAGGTCGGCCACGCCGTACTCGGTCACGACGTAGTGGACGTCGCCCCGGCTCGTGACGACGCCTGCGCCTGGCTTCAGTTGAGGGGCGATGCGGGAGATGGTCCCTCCCTCGGCCGTCGATGGCAGCGCGATGATGGGTCGGCCGCCCTTGGAGCGGGCGGCGCCCCGGATGAAGTCCACCTGTCCGCCGATACCGCTGTAGAAGAGGTGCCCGAGGGAGTCGGAGCAGACCTGGCCCGTCAGATCGACCTCGATAGCGGCGTTAATGGCCACCATCCGCTCGTTCTGCGCGACAATGAAGGGGTCGTTTACATAATCGTTGGGGTGGAGCTCCACCAGCGGGTTGTCGTCTACGAAGTCGTAGAGCCGCTGCGTCCCCATGACAAAGCTGGCAATGATCTTCCCCCGGTGCAAGGTCTTGCGGGAGTTGTTGATGACGCCGGCCTGGATGAGCGCCAGGGTGCCGTCGGACAGCATCTCGGTGTGCAGGCCAAGGTCGTGCTTGTCGGCGAGGCATTCCAGGATGGCGTCGGGGATGGAGCCGATGCCGATCTGGAGGGTGGCGCCGTCCTCGACGAGGGAGCCGACCCAGCGGCCGATGGCGCGCGACACGTCGTCCGGCGGCGGGTGGGTGACCTCCGGCAGCGGCGACTCGTGCTCCACCATGGCATCGATGGCATCGGCGGCGATGAAGCTGTCGCCCAGGGTCCGCGGCATGCGGGGATTGACCTCGGCGATGATCAGGCTGGCGCACTCGACCGCCGGCTTCACAATGTCAACGGAGACACCGAGGCTACAGAAGCCGTGCTCGTCGGGTGGCGTCACCTGGATGAGGGCCACGTCGATGGGGACGCGCCCGCTGCGGAACAAGCGGGGCACCTCCGAGAGGAAGATGGGCGTGTAGTCCGCCTCGCCCGCGGCGACGCCCTCCCGCACGTTGGGCCCGACGAAGAAGGCGTTGTGGCGAAAGGACTCCTTCACCGCGGGCAAGGCATAGGGCGCGATGCCCAGCGTCATGATGTGGATCACCTGGGCGGCGTGCAGGTAGTCGGCGCGGGCCATGAGGTGCTCCACCAGGAACTGGGGCGCTGCGGCGCCGGAGCCCACGAAGATGTGCTGGCCGCTGCGCACGACGCGAAGGGCCTCGTCGGCGGAACGGAGCTTGTCAGCGTAGCGCTCGCGCCAGTTCGGGTCGTAGGACGGCCTGGTCATGTAGGCATCCTTCTGGTTCCTCCCGGCCCGCCTCTAGCGGGGGTACTTACTGAAGTCGGGCTCGCGGCGCTCCTTGAAGGCGTTCTTGCCCTCGTCGGCCTCGCCGGTACGGAAGAAGTCGGGTGCTATCTCCTTCACCCAGTTGCGTTTGCTGGTCTCGCGCAAAGGCTCGTACTCGGCCAGGAACGAGGCTTTCAGGATCTTGAGGCAGCTAGGGCTCTTGGCCATCAGCTCGCGGCACCACTTGTCGACCTCCTCGTCCAGCTTGTCGTAGGGGACGACAGTGTTCACCAGGCCCATCTGGAGGGCCTCCTGGGCCGAGTAGCGACGGCACAGCATCCACATTTCGCGCGCCTTCTTGGCACCCACCACGTGCACAAGATAGTTGACCCAGCTGCCGGAGGCGGGGCTGCCGATCCGCGGGCCTACCTGGGAGAACTGGGCATGCTCGGCGGCGATGGTGAAGTCGGCGTGGTAGGCCATGTGGTTGCCCCCGCCGATGGAGTAGCCGTTGACGCGGGCGATGACCGGCTTCAGGCACTCCTCGATGCCGGCGTGGGGATCGAGGCCGCCCGATGCGGAGCTGCCCTCCTGCTGCGCTGCCTGGAGCCACTTGACGTCGCCGCCGGCGCAGAACGCCCGCTCCCCGGCGCCGGTGATAACAATGACCCCCACGGAGGTGTCGGCGCAGGTGTCCTCCACCGCCTGCCTCATCTCCCGCAAGGTGTCGCCGGTGAAGGAGTTCATGACTTCGGGCCGGTTGATGGTGATCCAGGCGGCGCCCTGAACTCGGTGGTGCTTCTGGTAGATGATGTCCTTGAAGTCTAGGGCCATGCTTTTAACCTCCTGGGCCTCTAATCTCGTTCTTCATTTCCCGAAGGCCAGCCTTCAGGCTGGCAAGGCGCTATCTCGCCTTTCAGAAGGCCGGCCTTCAGGCTGGCAAAGCGCCGGGCTGAAGCCTGGCCTTCGAAGGCAGCGACTGCGTTGGTCTCGCCGAAGGCCGGCCTTTAGGCTGGCAAGGTGCTATCTCGTCTCTCAGAAGGCCAGCCTTTAGGCTGGCAGCGCGCCAGGCTGAAGCCTGGCCTTCGATTGTTGGTGCCTACGCCTCCTGGCCTTTTCCCCGAAGGCCAGCCTTTAGGCTGGCAGGGGCTTCTCTCTGAAGGCCAGCCTTTAGGCTGGCAAAGCGCCAGGCTGAAGCCTGGCCTTCGATTGTTGGTGCCTACGCCTCCTGGCCTTTTCCCCGAAGGCCAGCCTTTAGGCTGGCAGGGGCTTCTCTCTGAAGGCCAGCCTTTAGGCTGGCAAAGCGCCAGGCTGAAGCCTGGCCTTCGATTGTTGGCGCCTGCGCCTCCCGGCCTTTTCGCCGAAGGCCGGCCTTTAGGCTGGCAAGGCGGCCATCCGCGCCTCCAAGTATGCGGCTGGGAGGTGCGTAAGGCTAACCCTCGACCGCCGTCGGTTGCGGGACGCCCCCCTTCATTCCCTGGGCGGCGCCGACGATATCGTGCACGTCCTCCACCCCCTCTTCCCCCAGGAAGCGCTGGATGCCTTCCAGGACCTCCAGGGGAGCCAGGGGATTGGAGAAGGTAGCAGTGCCTACCTGGACAGCGGTGGCCCCCGCCATGAGGAACTCGATGGCGTCCAGGCCGCTGCCGATCCCGCCGCAACCGATGATAGGGATATCGACTGCCGCCGCCACCTGATAGACCATGCGCAGGGCGATAGGTTTGATGGCGGGGCCGGAAAGGCCGGCGAAGACGGTGGAGATGGTGGGCCGCCGCGAACGGACATCGATGGCCATGCCCTGGACGGTGTTGATGACGGTGATGGCGTCGGCGCCCGCTTCGGCCACGGCGCGGGCCACGGCGGCGATGTCGGTGACGTTGGGGGTGAGCTTGACGATGACGGGTAAGGTGGTCTGCCGCAGGGCGGCGCGGGTGACGGCCGCGGCCAGGTTAGGGTCCTGCCCGAACTCCATACCCCCCACGGCCACGTTGGGGCAACTGATGTTCAGCTCAAGGCCGCTGACCCCGGGCGCACCGTCCAGTCGGGCCGCCAGCTCACCGTACTCCTCGACGCTATCGCCGGAAACGTTGACGATGACGGGGACGCGCCAGGTGGCCCACACGGGAGCTACCTCGCGGATCAGAGCTTCGACGCCGATGTTTTGAAGGCCGATGGCGTTCAGCATGCCGCAGGGCGTCTCAGCGGTCCGCGGCTGGGGATGGCCGGAGCGGGGCCGGAGGGTGGTAGCTTTGCTGACGATGGCGCCAAGCTTCTGGATATCGAAGACCTTCGCGAACTCCAGCCCGCTGCCGAAGGTGCCGGAAGCGGTCATCACGGGGTTGGCTAGAAGCAGCCCTCGCTTGCGTCGAGGCGCCAGCTCTACCGAGAGGTTCACGGCTCGTCCTTCCAGAAGCCAGGGGAATGCGGGGTCATTATAGGCCCTGCCTGGGGGCCTGTCGAGGCGGACGGCGAGATACATGACAAGACAGAGGGGCGGCCGTCGAGCCGCCCCTTTGTCCAGGCGCGAGAGGCATCGAGTAGGCGGGCCTCAGAAGCCCTCTTCGTCCTCGTTGGAATGGCTTATCCGCGTGCTGTAGGAAGCGATGGGATCCCCCTGGCTGGTGGGGACACTTGGCCCCTCCCAGAAAGCGTCTGGGGAGGCGTTGCTGAACTCACGCCGCTCTCCACAGTGCTTGCAGGTGCCCCAACTGGTAGGCCCATGTGGGCTCTCGATGAGCCAGTGGTGCCGGCACTCCGGTACCGCTGGCGCCTCCGCCGCTGGCGCTTCCCGTTCCTGAATTGCTAAACCTTGCGTCATCTCTCCGGCCCCCCTTCTCCTTGGAGGGAAATGATCCTAATCGTCGGACAGCTAGGATAGCAGAGCTTTACCCGTCTGTCAAGCTTTCAACCATAAAAACTATAAATACGTGGCCAAACCTTGCTCCCGTCGTCTGTCTCCATTTATAATACGAATGACCCAGGCGCGAGGCGCGTAATCTGGGGACACAGCTAAGGTGGAAGTGCAGAGCAGCGAGACCCCCATCCTCGCTTTCATCCGCGAGTACGGTTCCCTTTCTAGGGTCTGGTCGGAAAACCTTTTGCAGCAGGCCCGTCATTCTGAGCCCGCCTAGCGGCAGGCCCGCCTGCCGAACGGGCAGGCAGGCGCAGCGAAGAATCTGATTCCTACAGGCCCTTCGCTTCGAGAGCGTGGAAGGTTGCGGCGATTGTTGTCACTGTGTAATTGAGGCCTAGCCCGTTCTGTGCGAATATTTGGAGCGGTGCCTTTACAGTTACCGCTTGGATGGGAAGGGTAAGCATGGGAAAGCCCAGCGAACAGGAGATCCTGGCCGCCCTGAGCCAGGTGCAGGACCCTGAACTACACCGCGACATCGTATCCCTGAACATGGTGCGGGACCTGAGGGTGGATGGTGACCGCGTCTCACTGCGGATTGTCCTCACCACGCCCGCCTGCCCTCTCAGCGGCCCGATCAAGGAGGAAGTGGAGAGGGCTTTGATGGCCGTGCCGGGCGTGGCCTCAGTAGACGTAACCGTGGACGCCGAGGTGCGGGCGCGCCAGGCTATGGGCGGGCCCAGGCCGGTGCCGGGCGTACGCAATATCATCGCCATTGCCAGCAACAAGGGCGGCGTTGGCAAGACCACCGTGGCCGTCAACCTGGCCGTCGCCCTGGCCAAGCGGGGCGCTCGTGTCGGCCTTCTGGACGCCGACGTCACGGGCCCCAACGTTCCCATCATGATGGGGTTCCCGGCCGGCTTCATGCTCGAATCCGACCGCGGCCTGGAGCCTGTCGAGCGCTACGGCGTCCGGCTCTGTTCCATCGGGTTTGTGCTGGCGAAGGGTTCTGCTGTAATATGGCGCGGACCGATGGTGGGCACTGCCATCCGCCAGCTCTTGCACGATATTCCCTGGGGCGAGCTGGACTACCTGCTCATCGACCTGCCGCCAGGCACCAGCGACGCCTCCTTGAGCATGGCCCAGGAGGCGCCCATCGCCGGCGTCGTCATCGTCAGCACCCCCCAGGACGTGTCCCTGGAGGATGCCACCAAGGCGGTCTCCATGTTCGACAGGCTCAAGGTGCCCATCTTCGGCCTGGTGGAGAACATGAGCTACTTCGTCTGCCCCCACTGCGGGGAGCGAACGGACATCTTCGGGCACGGAGGCGCCCGCGCCGCCGCCGAAGAGCTGGGCCTGGAGTTCCTGGGAGAGGTACCGCTGGACGCCAAGACCAGAGCGGCCAGCGACGAAGGCGTGCCTGTCATCCAATCGCAGCCGGAGTCGCCTCAGGCGGAGGCCTTCATGGCCCTGGCTGAGAAGGTCGCTGCCCGCTGTAGTGTGCTGGGTTTCATGGAGGACGTGGACGCCCAGGCGGGCGCCGCCGCCGCAGGAGGTGTTAGCTAGCCATGGCACCGTCTTTCTTCGGTCGCCGAGGCCAGGAGAAACCAACGGAGAGTCCCCGCGGCGATGAGCCCGCACCTGTCAGGGCCACGACGCCCCCGCGTCTGCCTGGCCGTCAGGCGGGTTCTCGCCGCCGGCCAGACGGCCGCCCGTTGCGGGCGCCTGCGTCCGGGCGGGGACGCCCTCCTCGCGTAGAGCCCGAGCTGGAGTCCTTCCTCCAAGAGGAGGCGGCCCGGGCGGCTGCGAATACGCATCCGCGGGGGCCCGGGCGAGCCCACCAGCCGGAGTGGGAGAAGCCCAGCACCACGATGGCAGAGACTCCCTCCAGCACGGCCATCACCACACGGCGGCGGCGCAGAGGCGGTCGCCCCAAGGCCGTCGAGGCAGCCGTTCCGCCGCCCACCCCAGAGCCACCCGCTGCGCCGCCCCCTGTCGTACCGGCGCGGCGTCGGCGGCGCGGGGGCAGGCAGGCAGAGAGCCAGACGGGGGTTGCCCGCGTAGCGCCTGCAGGGGCGGTGGCGGCAGAAGCGCCGGCCCCGAAACCAGCGGGCGACCTGGCAGACCTGCCGGGGCTCCTCACCCGCCAGGGGGCGGTCGTGGAAGCCTATGCCGCGGAGCAGCTAAGAGTTCTCCAGGGCATGCACAGGTCGTTGGGGTCCCTGGAGGCGCGCCTGAGCTCTGCCTTGGGTCGCGGTGCCCCCGGGCAGGGCGGACTGCCTCTCCCACGCGTCGGCATTTTCATCGACGTGCCCAACGTCATGTACGCCGCCGAGCGACGCGGCATCAGCATCGACTTCGGCCGTCTGCTCAGTTTCCTGGCCCGTGGCCGGGAGCTGGTGCGGGCCAGCGCCTATGCCCCTATTAGCGACGATCCCCAGATACCGCTGGCGGGCCAGAAGTTCGTCCAGCCCTTCGTCGACCACGGCTACCGCATCGTCACCAAGCCCCTCAAGCGCTTCGCCGACGGCAGCATCAAGGCCAACTTCGATGTGGAGCTGGCGATAGACGTCCTCACCATGTCCGACCGCCTGGACGTGGTGAGCCTGGTGTCCGGCGACGGCGACTTCCGGCGCCTGGTGGAACTGGTGGCCAGCAAGGGGGTGCGCGTGGAGGTGGTCGCCTTTGCCGAGAGCACCTCTGCCGACCTTCGCGCCGTGGCCGACGACTATGTCGATCTCGGTGCCAACCTGTCGGAGCTCCAGGCCCGCTAGCGGTAGGGGCGTCCGCCTTTGGTGGACTGCGCCCCTACGAGTTCGGGGCCTTGTAGCAGGGGCGGTTCGCGAACCGCCCCTACTCGTTGGCGGCGAGCCGGCGGCGGGCCGTCTCCACGTACCGGGGCACGCTCTCGATGAGGAGCCACTGGCGGCCGTGGCGCCGGGCGGCCAGGGCTAGGGTGCCGGCGCCGCCGAAGGGGTCCAGCACCAGGTCGCCGGGGCGGGTCGCCACCAGCACCAGCCTCTCGACCAGGGCCAGGGGCTTCTGGGAGGGGTGGGGACCCTGGCCATCATGAGCTCTCTCTGCTCGCGGCGTCACCGAGAAGTCCCACAAGTTGCGCATCTGCTTGCCGCCCGCCAGCTCTTTGGCCTCCCAGTAGTTGAAGGTCCACTTCTTAGCCCGCTTGGGCGTCTCGTTCACCGCCCAGATGATCTGCTCCGTGCTCTCGGTGAGGGTGCGGGCAGTGATGTTGGGCTGGGCGTTGGGCTTGAACCAGATGATGGAGTTGAGGGTGCGGCGGTTGAGGACGTTCTGGAGGATGAAGCCTAGCTGGTAGATGTTGTGGAAGGTGCCGAAGACCAGCAGGTTGCCGTTCGGCTTCACCACCCGGCACACCTCCGTCAGCCAGCGGACATTGAACTGGAAGAAGTCGTCCTGGGAGAAGCGGTCCCAGGCCTCCTGCATGGTGACGTGGGAGGAGAAGGCCCATCCCAGGCCCTTGCCTTTGCCGCCGCGACCACCGCCCGACGCGATGCCGAAGGGTGGGTCGGCGATGCAGTGGTCGACGCAGGCGTCCGGCCACCGCGACATCACCTCAACGCAGTCGCCCTCGATGATGGCGTTGGGGGTGGGTGCTGGCGTGCTGGTAACGTGATCGATCATGTGATCATTAGATCAAACCGCAGGCTTCGCGTCAAGCGGAGGAGGTTGCGGCCCTCGGATAGAGGAGACGCGTACGCATTTGGCCGTAAGGACATGGCTTTAGCCTTGTCCGATCTCGCGGACGGAGCTTCCGCCCAAGGCGGACCCGCCTTCGGCGGGAAAGCTCCGTCCTTACGGCTCGGTTCCACGGCTGCGTTCCTCACCAGAACACGTCCCGCAGCTCGAAGCGCGGGCCGTCCTTGCACACAAGGCGCACCCCGCGGCGCGTCATGATCCCGCAGCCGTAGCAGATGCCCGTCCCGCAGGGCATCACCTCCTCCAGCAGCACCTGCACCGGCTTCCGCCTTCGGCGCGCGCCCTCGCCCTCGACGCGGCGCACCACCTCGGCCAGGGCGTGGAACATGGCGTTCGGGCCGCAGGCGAAGACCTGGTCCGCCCACGAGAGGTACTCCGGCACCAAGTCCGTCGCCAGCCCTCGCTGCCCCAGCGAGCCGTCCTCGGTGACGGCGACCACCTCCACCTCCGGCGCCAGCAGGTGGGCCGGGAAGAGGCCGTCGGCGCTGCGCGCGCCCTGGATGAGGGTGACGTGGCGGCCGCGGGCCACCTGCTCGTCGGCCAGCCAGACCAGGGGCGACACGCCGATGCCGCCCGCCACCAGCAGGAGGTTGCCTACCCCGTGACGAACGGCGTAGCCCCGGCCCAGGGGCCCGTGGACGAAGATGCGGTCGCCGGGCTGACGGCGGGAGAGCCACTGGGTGCCCGGCCCGATGACCTCGAAGAGGATGGCGAAGTCGTGGCCGCCGTCCTGAGCCGGCCGGAGGCGATGGTAGCTCATGGGCCGTGGCATGAAGGGGGGACCGTAGCCGGTGCCGGTATGGCCGATGGGTGTAGGGGCGGGCTTAAGCCCGCCACGGCCTTCGTGAGGGCCAGGAAGTGGCGACCTAAAGGTCGCCGCTACATTGCGGTCCCCATCGTTGGGTGCCGCGTCGTGGCAGCGGAGCATGAGGAACTGGCCGGGGGCGGCGCCCCGGCCCAGCTCGGGGGCGTGGAGCCAGAGGACCCGGGTATCGCCGTAGGCACGCCCAGACTCGACGACGGTGGCCCAGCCGATCCTCACGAGCGGTCGCTCCGCAGGCGGGCCTGCCCGTCCGGCAGGCGGGCCTGCCCATCCCGGTAGAGGCGCAGGGGCTGGACGACGTAGGTCTGGGCACCGTGCAGGAGGGCCTCGGTGGCGGCGCGGGCGGTGTCGATGGAGGTGAAGCAGGGGATGCGCCTCTCGGCGGCGGCGCGGCGGATCTGGAAGCCGTCGCGCATAGCCGTAGGCTGGCCTCCCTCGGCGGTGTTGATGACGCAGTCCACCAGCCCTTCCTGGATGACGTCCACCACGTTCGGGCGGCCCTCTTCGATGCGCCTGGCCACTTGCTCTACGGGCAGGCCCAGGGCCTCCAGCATGGCCGCCGTGCCTGCTGTGGCGTAGAGACGGTAGCCCAGCGATGCCAACTGGCGGACGATGGGCATGGCCTCCGGCTTGGTGCGGTCGGAGAGGCTGACGAGGATACCGCCGCCCTTGCCCGCAAGCGCATCGGCTTTGGGTGGCGGCAGCATGAGGTCGGCCGAGAGCAGGGCCTTGGCCAGCGCCGCCGGGAAGCTGCGATCGACGCCCATGACCTCGCCGGTGGACTTCATCTCCGGCCCCAGGTAGGTGTCAACGCCGATGAGCTTGGCCATGGAGAAGACGGGGGCCTTTATCGCCACCAGGTCCTGAGGCGGCCACAACCCACCGAAGTATCCTTGCTCGGCCAGGCTCTTGCCCAGCATGACGTTGACGGCGAGGCGGACCATGGGCACGCCCGTCACCTTGGAGAGGAAGGGGACGGTGCGACTGGCGCGCGGGTTCACTTCCAGCACGTACACCGTCGAGGCCGGCGCGGGCGGACCCGCACGGGCGTAGCCGACTCCGGTGGAGGCGCGCCCGGCCGGCGGTTCGGCAGGAGCGCCGTTGGGCATGATGACGAACTGGATGTTCATCAACCCCTGTACGCCCAGGCCGAGCCCGATGCGCTCCGTGTAGTCGACGATGGTGCTGATCTCCTCCTCGCTGAGGCTGAGGGGCGGGTAGACAGCCATGGAGTCGCCGGAGTGGACGCCGGCGCGCTCGATGTGCTCCATGATGCCGGGGATGAGGACACGCTCGCCGTCGCCGATGGCGTCCACTTCTACCTCGCGTCCCTCCATGTATTTGTCGATAAGGATAGGCTTTCCGCGGGCCACCTCCACGGCCGCCCTCATGTAGCGAATGAGCTCGCTGGCGTTCTGGACGATCTCCATGGCGCGGCCACCCAGGACGTAGCTGGGCCGGACAAGCACCGGGTAGCCGATGGTCTGGGCCGTGGTAAGGGCGTCCTCGATGGTGGTAACGGCGGCGCCCGGTGGCTGGGGGATGCCGAGCTTCTGGAGGAAGTCCTCGAAGCGCTGGCGGTCCTCCGCCAGGTCGATGGCCTCGGCGCTGGAGCCCAGGATAGGCATGGCCGCCTGGTGGAGGAGCCCTGCCAGGTTGATGGCCGTCTGCCCTCCGAACTGGACGATGCTGGGCGGCGGCAGGCTGCCCGGGCCCGTGGGCAGGGTATCGCCGGCCTCATTCTCCAGGATGTCGCGCACCGCCTCCTCGTCCAGGGGCTCGAAGTAGAGGCGGTCGCTGGTGTCGAAGTCGGTGGAGACGGTCTCCGGGTTAGAGTTGGCGATGAGGGCGCGGTAGCCGGCCTCTTGAAGGGCCCAGACCGCGTGCACCGAGCAGTAGTCGAACTCGATGCCCTGGCCGATGCGGATGGGCCCGCTGCCGATGACCAGGGCCTTGCGGCCGGGCTCAGGCTCGGCCTCATTCTCCTCTTCGTAGGTGCTGTAGAAGTAGGGAGTGGCGGCGTCGAACTCGGCGGCGCAGGTATCCACCATCTTGTAGACGGGGCGAATGTGCCAGACGCGGCGCAGGAAGCGCACCCGCTCCGGCAACTGGTCGGCCAGGGTGCCCACCTGCTCGTCGGAGAAGCCGAGGCGCTTGGCCTCCCGTAGGAGGTCCGGCGTCAGGGGATTACCCAGCAGGCGCTTCTCCATAGCCACGATGTTCAACAGCTTGTAGAGGAACCAGGGCTCAATGCCCGTCTGTCTGGCCATGGCCATGGGGTCGGCGCCGCGGCGAAGGGCGGCCATGAGCGCCCACAGGCGCTCGTCGGTGGCGGGAAGGGGCCAGGCGCAGTCTGGCGCGGCGCCTTCCTTCTCCGGCAACCTCTCGGCCCACGAGGGGTCCTCCCACAGGAGAGAGCGGCTCCCCACCTCCAGCGAGCGCACCGCCTTCTGGAGGGCGGCCTCGAAGCTGCGGTCGATGGCCATGACCTCGCCGGTGGCCTTCATCTGAGTGCCGACGCCGCGTTCACCGAAGGGGAACTTGTCGAAGGGCCAGCGCGGTATCTTCACCACCACGTAGTCCAGGGCCGGCTCGAAGGCGGCGGTCGTCTTCTGGGTGACGGCGTTGGCGATCTCGTCCAGGCGCTTGCCGACGGCGATCTTCGCCGCCACCCGGGCGATGGGATAGCCTGTCGCCTTGCTGGCCAGCGCCGAGCTGCGGGACACGCGCGGGTTCACCTCGATGACGTAGTAGGGCGGGGCCGAAGCGTCCTCGTACTGCCAGGAGGCGATCTCCGGCCGCGGCGCCAGGGCGAACTGGATGTTGCAGCCCCCCTCGATGCCCAGGGCGCGGATGATGCGCAGGCTGGCCGAGCGCAGCATCTGGTACTCCTTGTCGGAGAGGGTCTGGCTGGGAGCCACGACGATGCTGTCGCCGGTGTGGACGCCCATGGGGTCCAGGTTCTCCATGTTGCAGACGGTGATGCAGTTGTCGGCGCCGTCGCGCATCACCTCGTACTCGATCTCCTTCCAGCCCAGGAGGCAGCGCTCCAGCAGCACCTGGTGGATGGGGCTGGCGGCCAGGCCGCCGGCCACGATCCGCTCCATATCCTCCCAGGTGTGGGCGATGCCGCCGCCGGTGCCGCCGAGGGTGTAGGCGGGGCGCACCACCAGGGGCAGGCCCAACTGGCGGGCCACCTCTCGCGCCTCCTCGATGGTGGTGACGGTGGCGCTGTCCGGCACCGGCTCGCCGATGTCGGCCAGCATGCGCTTGAAGAGCTCGCGGTCCTCGGCCTTGCGGATCGTCTCCAGGGGGGTGCCCAGCAGGCGCACGCCGTACAGGTCGAGGACGCCGGCATCGGCCAGGTCCACGGCCAGGTTGAGGCCCGTCTGTCCGCCCAGGGTGGGCAGCAGGCCGTCAGGGCGCTCGCGCTCGATGACGCGGGAGACGACGTCGACGGTGAGGGGCTCGATGTAGACCACGTCGGCGATGCCCTCGTCGGTCATGATGGTAGCGGGGTTGGAGTTGACGAGGACGGAGGTGACGCCCTCCTCGCGCATGGCCTTGCAGGCCTGGGTGCCGGCGTAGTCGAACTCCGCCGCCTGGCCGATGATGATGGGCCCGGAGCCGATGATGAGGACCTTGGAGGGCTTAGTCATATCCGTTTGACCTGCCGACTACCCCCGCGATAGTATGCGGGCATGAAGAAAGAGACGCTGGATTGGCTTGACAGAGCCGAGGAACACCTGAAGGCAGCGTCTGTCCTGCTTGAGGGGGCGCTCTCCGCTCAGTGCGTGTTCTTCTGTCAGCAGGCGATGGAGATGCTGCTGAAGTCGATATGGATTGAGCGGGCAGAGGAAGGTCTGCCCCCCCGTACCCACGATCTAGTATCATTGGCTCAGGAGTTGGCCCTGCCGCTGTCTGAGGAGCAACTGGCATTCCTTCGCGAGTTGTCTGAGCAGTACATGCCAACTCGCTACGCCGATGTTGCCATTGAATACTCCTTGGAGACCGCAGAGGACTACTACAGAAGGATGGAAGGCCTGTTTTCATGGTTGCGACGGCTGCTGAACTAGAGAACGCCATCTCAGATTTCCTGCAGGGCCTTCAAAAGGGCATTCGGGTTGAGGTCATTGTGCTCTACGGGTCGTACGCTCATGGCGAGGCACGTGAATGGAGTGATATCGATCTCGCGATCATCTCGCCTGACTTCGAAGGCGTCCCCATGTGGAAACGACAGGAGACCATCGCGCAGCTCACAGTGCATCGTTATCGAGGCATAGCGCCTATCGGCTATCCTTCCAGCGAGTACCACAATCCTGGTCGCCACTCCTTCCTCCGTGAGATCATCCGCACCGGCAAGGTCGCTTACCAGGCGCGCCCGTAACTCCTGCCATCATCGCCTCGATACCACCCGTGCTTTCACTCTACGCCGCGGCCGCGCCCTCGGTAGGGCGAGGGCGACGACGTAGGCGGAGCCGCCCACCAGGGCCAGCACTAGGGGGACGGCGCCCCAGGCCGGCAGCGGCGTCAGGAAGATGAGGATGGCCAGCAAGGCACAGCCGGCCAGCGAGAAGCCCAGGGCCAGAGCATAGGCCGGCCACTCGGTGATCCAGTCGGAGGAGAAGGGGAGGCCGATGAAGCCGAGAAGGAAGCCAACGCCCGCCGAGAGGACTGCCAGGCCGAGACTGCCGAGGGCAAACCACAACGCAAAGAGGCCGTGGCCGGCGGCGGCGTGGCCGATGCCCCCGAAGACGGCGATGGGGACAAGGATGATCCCTACCACGAAGCCCATCACGCTCAGCGTCAGCACGCCGTACGACATGCGTATCACCATGTCGCTCACGACCGGGCGGGCGGCGGGTCGCAGCACCCGGAAGTAGAGCCCCCGCACGAAGCGGTCGGCACGGTGCCTAAACCTTAGGTTCGCCACGTCTCAACCCCCGCTGCGACGGTCATCAAAGCGCGCCAAACCGAGCCGCAAATGCCCTGGCGACAAGGACGAGCCAGATCACAATCCCGCCGACCCCGATGAACATTCCTAGCGGAAAGCTGGTTGCTACCCGCCCAGAAGCCCGAACCGGCCAAGGAAGCTTGATCTTCGTCTTCAGTTGCTGGTAACGTTTCCTTTCTTCATCCGGCATCCCAGGAGGCACTTGTCGCCGGATGTCAATTGAGGCGTCAGTGTGGAGACGGAGACCAAGCCCCGCTTCGATCTCCTGAAGGCGGTTGATGATGATCATCTCCTCGTAACGGAATCTGTTGGCTGTGATGACCCAGTAGGAGGAAAAGCCGATGGCACTCGCGGCTGCGGCTGAGACCACGAGTACGTGCTCGGTACTACCAGCCGAAGTCTGTGTGACAAACAGCGCGAACCCGCCCCAAACCAGGGTGATGACAAGCGCTTCAACCTGGAAGAAGCGAGACCTGCTAGCCACAAGAGCCTGGGCCGCTAGCTCATACTCCTTCAACAGCACCTTAGTCCTGGAATCGCTCTCTGTCACAGCGGCAGCTCAAACCTCATGTCTGGGTTGTAGATGGGCACCAGCGCCCCGATGCTGGACAGGAAGCTCAGCGCCACCTCGTTGCGCTCCGGCAGGCGGCCCCGCAGCCGCCGGTAACCCTTGTCCCGCGCGAAGCCCAGGGCGTACTCGGCCACGGCCGTCCCCAGCCCCCGGCGGCGGTACTTGGGCAGGACCCAGACCCCCAGGGTGGCCGTGTCCGGCGCCTGGGTGTTGAAGTCGAGGGCGCCGAAGCCGGCCACCCGGCCCTCGACCAGGCAGAGGAAGATGCCGCCCTGGCCGCCCTGTCGGGTGAGCCACGTCCGCACGCCCTCTGCCGTCGTCGGGCCCTCCAGTCCTACCGGGTTCGGCTCCTGCACGACGCGGTTGATGACCTCAGCGATGGCCCCGGCGTCGTCGATGGTGGCCTGTCGATAGGTAGCCTCTGCGGGTGCCATGTCGGTGTCCCTTCCCGGCGCGTCTTGCAGGCCGCTGAAATCGCTGCCCGCCCTTCGACAAGCTCAGGGTGAGCGGTTTCTGCATTCCGCTCGTGGTGAGCCTGTCGAACCACGAGCGCCCCACGTGTTCTTGCCAGCACCCCGCTAGGCCGTCCCGGCCGGCCCGGCCTCCTTCACCAGGGCCAGGAACCTCTCGAAGAGGTACATGTTGTCCAGGGGCCCCGGCGATGCCTCTGAGTGGTACTGGATAGAGAGCACGGGCAGGTCGCGGTGGCGCAGCCCCTCCACCGTGCCGTCGTTCAGGTTCACGTGGCTCACCTCGGCGCCGCCGCGCAGACCGTCGGGGTCGACGGCGTAGCCGTGGTTCTGGGCTGTGATGTAGACGCGACCGGTCGCCAGGTCGCGCACGGGGTGATTCGCCCCGCGGTGCCCGAACTTGAGCTTGAAGGTGCCGGCCCCGAAGGCGCGACCCAGCACTTGGTGGCCCAGGCAGATGCCCATGATGGGCACCTTGCCCAGGAGCCCCTCTGCGCAGCGCACCACGTAGTCCAGCAATGCCGGGTCCCCCGGCCCGGGCGAAAGGACGACGCCGTCCGGCCGCAGCGCCAAAATCTCCTCGGCGCTGGCGAGGCAGGGGACGGCGGTGACGCGACAGCCCAGTCGATGCAGGATGCGCAGGATGTTGTACTTCACGCCCAGGTCCATCACCACGATGTAGGGGCGCACCGGGTCGCCTGCGCCCCCGTCGATGGGCCAGTCATAGGGCGACTGAGTGCTGACCTCGGGCACGAAGTCCACGTTGTCGTAGCGGGGCATCTCGCGCAGGCGGGCGAGGGCGTCCTGGGGCGACTCGTCGCCGGTGACGGTGCCCATCATGACGCCGACGGAGCGCAGCCGGTGGGTGAGGGCGCGGGTGTCCACGCCGCTGATGCCGGGGATGCCGTACTGTGCCAGGTAGTCGTGGAGGGTGGTCTCAGACTGCCAGTGGCTGGGGATATCGCAGTCCTCGCGCACCACGAAGCCGCGCACCTGGATGCGCCGCGACTCCACGTCGATGCGGTTGATGCCGTAGTTGCCCTGGAGGGGGTAGGTCATGACCAGGATCTGGCCGGCGTAGGAGGGGTCCGTGAGGGCCTCCTGGTAGCCGGTCATGCTGGTGTTGAAGACCACCTCGCCGTGGGCGCGCGCCAGCGCCCCGAAGGGCCTGCCTTCGAAGACGGTGCCGTCCTCCAGGACCAGTAGGGCCTTATTGCTCACCTTACCCGGCTCCACGCTGTCGCCATCGCCCGCCGCCAACCCGTTGTAGCGGAGGGCTTTAGCCCTCCACGGCTGCAGGTGGAGGCCTGAAGGCCTCCTCTACAAGGCCTCCCCCCTACGTTGTTGCGATTCGCGCCGTCTCCAGCGCGTACACGATCCGCCCGTCGTACACCGTCGCAACCACCTGGCCGCGGAGGGTGCGACCGGCCAGCGGCGTGTTGCGGCCCTTGCTGGCGAAGCGCTCCGGCTCCACGACCCACTCCCGCTGAGGGTCGAACACCACCACGTCGGCGGGGGCGCCGGGCGCCAGGCTGCCCAGCCCATCGAGCCCCGGCCGCCGGTCCAGCCCCAGGGCCCTCACCGGGCCCGCCGTCAGCTTTGCTATCAGGGTTGCCAGGTCCAGGCGTCCCTCGGGTACCAGGGTGAGGAGGGCGCCCAGGGCTGTCTCGAAGTTGCTGATGCCGAAGGCCGCCTGGTCGAACTCGCAGAGCTTGTCTTCGAGGGCGTGGGGCGCGTGGTCGGTGGCGATGGCGTCGATGGTGCCGTCCAGCAGCCCTTCGACGCAGGCCTCCACGTCCTCGCGGGTCCGCAGGGGCGGGTTCACCTTGGCGTTGGTGTCGTACGTGAGGCCACCCTCGCCGGCTGGCCTGCCTGCCGGACTGGCAGGCGAGAAGGCCACCGCCTCGTGGGTGAGGGTCAGGTGGTGAGGCGTGACCTCGGCGGTGACGTCGATGCTGCGGCCTTTGGCCGCCCGCACCAGCTCGACGCTGCCCCGCGTGCTGACGTGGGCGATGTGGACGTGGCTGCCTGTGAACTCCGCCAGGGCGATGTCGCGGGCCACGGCCGCCTCTTCGGCGGCGGCGGGCTGGCCACGCAGCCCGAGGCGCGTGGCCACCCAGCCTTCGTGCATTACGCCCTCTTTGGCCAGCGACGGCTCCTCGCAGTGATCGATCACGGGCAGCCCCAGGGCCTGGCTGTACTCAAGGGCCCGGCGCATGAGCGTGCCATCGGCCACGGGGTTTCCGTCGTCGCTGAAGCCGGCGACGCCGGCCTCAGCCAGGTCGGCCAGCTCGGCCAGGGTCTCGCCGTGGCGGCCCCGGCTCACGCAGCCGATGGGCAGCACGCGCACCAATCCTACGGCTGCCGCTGTCCGGAGCACGTACTCCACGGTGGCCTGACTGTCGATGGGGGGCTCCGTGTTGGGCATGCAGCAGACGGTGGTGAAGCCGCCGCGGGCCGCCGCGCGGGTGCCGGTCTCGATGGTCTCCTTGTGTTCGAAGCCGGGGTCGCGCAGGTGGCAGTGGATGTCGACGAAGCCGGGGCAGACCACCAGCCCTTCCGCGTCGATGACCTGGGCGGCGGCGAGCGCCGCCCCTACCTTGGCGATGCGCCCGTCTTCAATGAGTACATCTGCTATCGTGTCCAGGCCACGGCCCGGGTCGAGCACGCGGCCGCCGCGGATGAGGAGAGAACCGTTCATTGTTGCCCCTGGGCCAGCAAGTACAGCACCGCCATGCGCACGGCCACGCCGTTGGTCACCTGCTCCTCGATGAGGGAGTGGGCGCCGTGCGCCACCTCCGGCGAGATCTCGATGCCCTCGTTTACGGGCCCTGGGTGGAGCACCAGGGCGCCGGGCTGGGCCCGGGCCAGGCGCTCGGCGTTCACCTGGTAGAGGCGGGTGTACTCCCGAATGCTAGGGATGAGGCCCGCCTGCTGCCTCTCCAGTTGGAGGCGGAGGGCCATCACCACGTCCGCCCCCTCGATGGCCCGGTCCAGGTTCAGGTCTATCTCCACCGGCGGCAGCGCTAGCTCGTCGCGTTCGCGACGGTCGGCGCCGTTGAGGCCGACGGGCATGAGGGTAGGCGGCCCGCAGATCACCACGCGGGCGCCCACGGCGGTCAGGCCCCACATGTTGGAGCGCGCCACCCGGCTATGCGTGATGTCTCCCACAATGACCACCTTGCGTCCTCGCAGGTCGCCCAGGTGGGAGCGCATGGTGTAGAGGTCCAGAAGGGCCTGGGTAGGATGGGCGTGCCAGCCGTCGCCGGCGTTGACCACCTTGAAACGGGAGTGGCGGGCTGCCAGGTAGGGCGCCCCGGAGTAGCGGTGGCGCATGATCAGCATGTCGGCGCCCACGGCCTGGAGGGTGAGCACGGTGTCGACCAGCGATTCGCCCTTCTGCACGCTGCTGGCGCCGGCGGCGATGCTGATAACGTCGGCCCCCAGCACCCGGGCCGCCAGCTCGAAGGAGGTGCGGGTGCGGGTACTGGCCTCGTAGAAGAGGGTGACGATGGTGGTGCCGCGAAGGGTGGGCACGCGGGCGATCTGGCGGCCCAGCACCTCCTTCATGGCGTCGGCCGTCTCCATGACGAGGCCGATCTCCTCGGCTGAGAAGTCGTCCAGGTCCAGGACGTGACGGCGGTGCCAGAAGGACGGCAGGGTAGGCGGTAGACGGACGGTACGGCCTTCCTCCACGGCGGTGCTGGCCCCTCTGCCGGCGTCCGAGCGGGTGTCATTTGACATAACTATCCCTCCTCCGGCGAGACCAGCACCACCTCGTCGATCCCGTCGGTCTCCTGGAACCTCACCTCCACCTCGTCGCGATGGGAGGTCGGGATGTTCTTGCCGACGTAGTCGGCGCGGATGGGCAGCTCACGGTGGCCGCGGTCTACCAGGACGGCGAGCTGAATGCGCTCCGGCCGGCCGTAGTCGATGAGGGCGTCGAGGGCGGCGCGGATGCTACGTCCAGTGTAGAGAACGTCGTCCACCAGCACCACGCGCTTGTCGGCGATGTTGGTTGGGATCTCGCTCGGCTTGATCTGGATGGCGACCCCTCGGGCGGGGACGTCGTCGCGGTAGAGGCCGATGTCCAGGGCTCCCACCGGCACCTCGTCCTGCTCGAAGTTGGCGATGGCGGCGGAGAGGCGCCGTGCCAGGGGAACGCCACGGGTCTGCATGCCCACGAAGACCAGGTCATGGCAACCACGGTTGTTCTCCAAGATCTCGTGGGCGATGCGGACGATGGCTCGCCGCATGTCTTCCTTGGTCAGGATGACGCTCTCAGGCATAAGAAAACCTCTCGCCCGCCCTCGGCGGACAAGAGGCCTCCCCTGCTTGTGTCTTGCTGTGGACCTGGGCCTTGGCGCCCGTCACCGGATTCCTCCCCTTTCCGGCCTCACAGGACCGGGTTTAAAGGTTCGACAGGGGCCTATCTGGCGGGATTATAGCAGGGGCCGGTCGGTGCCGCAAGGCGATCCCTCAAGAGAGGCTGACTTATTTTGGGTCTAACGTCCTACCCCCGCCCTTCGATAGGCTCAGGGTGAGCGGGATCGAAGGGCTGTGCAGTTCCGCTCGTGGTGAGCCTGCCTGCCGGCAGGCAGGCTCACCACGAGCGGATAAGGAGGGTATTTCAACAAGCCCCTCCTAGGCCTGGCCCCGTGTCGTGACGGGCCATCTTGACAGGGCACCGCGTCTGGTGTACCTGCACGGAGGGTCCTTGGTGGCGGCTGTGATCCCATATTCCTTCATCAGCCTTGAGAAGTTGAGAGCAACGCCGACGGCGACGTGCTAATATCTAGCCAGTTGATCGTTGCTGGGCCCCGCTGAGTCGGCGTAGGTCGGCGAGGACGACCTACGGGAGGAACGGAGAATCCCAAGGCCAGCCCGGGGGATGCTGTCACGACTTCTGCTCACCCGGACCGGCTAGAGAAGCGAGGCAGGGTCTCTTGCGAAGGGTGTGGCTGCTTCTGACAGACGTTATCCAGAGGCGATACTTCTGGATACTGGCTGTTGCTCTCGTTGCCACCCCTGTCTTCGCGCTGGGCATTCCCCGCATCCAGTTCAAGACCGGCCAGGACACAATAGTCTCCTCCAGCTCCCGGGTCTACCAAAACAACCTGCGCTACCAGGAGCAGTTCGGCGGCGACCCCATGCTCGTCCTCTTCGAGGGCGACGTGCGCAGGCTTCTCTCCTCGCCCAACGTCGACACCCTTCGCCGCCTGGAAGCCGACCTCCAGGGTAGGAAGGACGTGGCCGCGGTCATCAGCCCTCTCACTGTCGTCCAACTGGCAGCCGACCAGTTCTCCCTCCAGCAGGAGCTGGCCCTCTCATCTCTGGCGGGCCGGCAGGAGCAGGCCGCCCGCACGGCCCGTGAGGAAGCGACTGCCCGGGGTCTCCCGCCGGAGGCTCAGGAGCAGGCGGCCCGCGAGGCCTCTGACGCCGTGGCCGCCGAGTTCGCGAACCAGCGGCAGGCCGACGCCCTCCGGCTGGCTGGGGTGGGGGAGCTCAGCCTGAACAACCCGGCCTTTGTCGACTTCATCCTGTTCGATGAGAAGGGGGACGTCCGGCCGGAGCTGCGGAACGTCATCACCGACCCTCAGCACGCCATGATGGTGGTGCGTGTGGCTGGCAACATGAGCATCGACGAGCAGGCAGCAGCCGCCGGTCAGATGGTCAAGATAGTGCAGGCCACAAAGTTCGAGGGGCTGGATGTCCTGTCTTCCGGGCCGGCCATGCTCATTAAAGAGATCAACGACAACATGCGGGACAGCATTGTGAGGATGGCTGTCCTGGCCACGGCCATCATGGCGGTGGTTCTCTCCTTCCTGTTCCCGGTGCGCTGGCGACACCTGTCCCTGCCCCTGGTGCTGGTCGGCTGCGTGTGGGCTTTCGGGTTGATGGGCCTCCTGGGCCTACCTCTGACGATGGTCACCATCTCGGGCCTGCCCATCCTCATCGGCCTGGGAGTGGACTTCGCCATCCAGTTCCACAGTCGCTTTGACGAGGAAAGCCATCGGCAGGCGGACGCTGGGAGCGCCCTGCGCGAGTCTCTAACCCACATTGGGCCGGCCATAGCCGTGGCCGTGCTGGCGGCCACCTTGGGCTTCCTCGTCCTCCACATCTCGCGCGTGCCCATGATCCGCGACTTCGGGTCGATGCTGGCCGTGGGGACGGTCATGCTCTTCCTGACCATTCTCTTTATCCTCAATGCTGTTCTCTTCCTGCGCGACCGCGGCAGGCAGGAAGACCGGGCCGACCAGCCGCTGACTGCCCGCTTCCGGGTCGAGAACGTCGTGCAGACGCTGACCCGGAACACGGTGGGCCGCGTCCTGCCGATCGTGGTGGTGGGCCTGTTGATCGCTTTGGTGGGGTTGCTGATAGACTCCCGCATTCCCGTCCAAACGGACCCGGAGCGCTTCATTCCTCAGGACAGCGCGGTGCTTCAGGACCTCTACCATATCCGAGACGTGGCTGGTTCCTCCAGCGAGCTGGGCATCTTCGTCGAGGCCAAGGACGTCACCAGCCCCGAAGTGCTCGCTTGGATGGCCGCTTTCCAGGAGCGCATGCAGGGCGAGCACAAGGAGCTGTTGCGCTCCAACAGCCTGGCCACCCTCCTCATCATGGAGGCTGACGGCAGCGTGCCCCCGTCGGACCTCGTGGAGCGTGTCCTGGCCACAACGCCTCCCGGCATCCAGCGCTCCCTGGTGAGCGGCGACCGCACGGAGGCCGCTGTTATCTTCAGCATCGGCGAGGAAGTCTCCCTCCAGGAGCGGAAGACTCTCATCGACTCCATCGAGGCCGACCTGCGCCTGCCGCCGGGCGTGTCGGCGACGCCGGCAGGGCTCTCGGTGGTGGGTGTGGAGGCCATTGACGCCCTCTCCGCAAACCGGGATCTGATGATTTATGCAGCCCTGGGCGCCATCGTGTTGGGGCTGTTCTTCATCTATCGACACCCCATCAAGGCGGTGGCGCCGGTCCTGCCCATCGTGCTCGCCCTGGGCAGCTCGTCGGTGCTGCTCTACTTCCTGGGTATCGAGCTCAGCCCGCTGACGGCTGTGTCGGGTCCCCTCATCATAGCGATGGGGACCGAGTTCACCCTGCTGCTGATGGCCCGCTACTTCGAGGAGCGAGGACGCGGCGCCCCGCCACGGGAGGCCATGCAGGTGGCGACGCTGCGCATCGGGCGGGCCATCACGGTCTCGGGCCTGACGGTAATGGGAGGCTTCGCTGTTCTGATCTTCTCCAACTTCCCATTGCTGATGGACTTCGGCAAGGTGACGGCCCTGGACATGGGCCTGGCGCTCTTGAGCACGCTCATCGTGTTGCCGCCCCTCCTCATCTGGCTTGACGAGGGCATCGGGCTTGTGCCAGCCGAAGAGAGGCTGCCGGCGCCGCACTAGGGGCAGCCCTGGATTTGGAACACGAAGCCCGCGACGCCGTTCGCGGGCTTTCCCATTATGAAGGCTCGGGGTGCCTAGAGCTGAGGGAACAGGCCGGGCTCCTTCAGCGTCGCTTGGCCTCCTCGCTCTCCCGGGCCGGGGCTTTCAACGAGACTCTTCAGTCGGCGAGCAATCCTTCCGGCAGGCGGCGCAGATGCCGAAGATGGCGAAGTGCTCCAGGTCCGCCTGGAAGCCATGGGTCTCCTGTAACCGGTCGGCCAGGGGTCTCAAGAAGGAGTCGTCCAGGGCGGCGGTCTTCCCGCACTGCCGGCAGACCAAGTGATGGTGCCGGCCGCGCTCACTCAGCTCGTATTCGACGACGCCCTCACCAAGGTCCGTTTCCGTGATCAGACGCAGCTTCTTCAGGAGCTGGAGCGTCCGGTACACGGTCGATATGTCCACGAAGGGGTACTGCTCCTTCACCCTCTCGTGGATGGCCTCCGCCGTGATGTGACCGGCGCTCTGATGTATGGCGGCCAGGATCATCATCCGCTGTGGCGTGAGGCGGTAGCCCACCTCACGCAGGGACGCTGCCATGTCGGAGTAGGTTGCCACTGCTTTCTACCGCCAGGCGATGGTCATTGTGTTATAAGGCACTGGCTCTATTCTAGCCATAACGGACCCTGACCGCAGCAACCAGTCTATCTTCGGCGGAAGCTGCCTCTCCCTAGTCTTGGTTCAGGGCCAGCGCCGCCTACGGTGCCTCCAGCCCGTGCTCCTCGAGGAGGTGCATGTCGCGCAGGATCTCCGATGTGGGCCCGTCGGCCACTACCAGCCCCGCATCGAGGATCACCGTGCGTGGCAGGAGGTCGCGGACCAGGTGCATATCGTGGGTGGCGACCAGCATGGCCTGGGGCAACTCACGCAACAGCCGGATGAGGGCGCGGCGCGAACGCGGGTCAAGGCCGGACGAGGGCTCGTCCAGGGCCAGCACGGCCGGCTCCATGGCCAGGACGGTGGCGATGGCCACCCGCTTCCGCTCGCCCAGGCTGAGCCGGTGAGGCATCCGCGACCCGTACCCCTGCATATGGACGGCGGCCAGGGCCTCGTCGACGCGCCGGCGCACCTCTGACTCCGCCAGGCCCATGTACAGGGGCCCGAAGGCCACGTCCTCGAAAACGGTGGGTGAGAAGAGCTGGTCGTCTGGGTTCTGAAAGACCAGGCCCACCAGGGCGCGGATACGCCCCAGGTTCTCCTGACTGACGGGCAGGCCGGCGATGCGCACCTCGCCATCGCCGCCGCGCAGGATGCCGTTGAGATGGAGCAGGAGGGTGGACTTGCCGGCGCCGTTGGGCCCTACCAGGGCCACCTTCTCGCCGGGCGCCATGTCGAGGTCTACCCCTCGCAGGGCCGGGAAGCCTCCTGGATAGCTGTATCGCAGGCCGCGAACCTCAACGGCGGTCGGACCGCTCGCTACGCGCGCTACGCGGGCGGCGCCCGTCTGAATCTCTGTCTGCGGCTGGGTGGCCACGGCTGTATCTACCTTAGCCTCCATATAGTCGAGCATAAGTCTCCAGGGCGGCCAGAAGCGCAAGCACTATCGCCAGTGCCGCGTAGTCGGCGCGGCGCAGCGAGGTAACGGCCAGCGACTTCAGTTCGCCGTCGTAGCCGCGCGAGCGCATGGCGTCGTAGATGCGCTCGGCCCGCTCGTAGCTGCGGATGAAGAGGGAGCCGACCATGTTTCCCAGGACGCGGGCCCGCCAGCGGAGGCTGCCGCCGCTGCCCGTCCCAACGACGGCGCTGCGGCATTCCCGGGCCCTCAAGAGCCTTTGCCCCTCCTCACCGATGACGAAGATGTAGCGGTACATGAAGGAAACAGTGGCCACGATGACCCGGGGGGCATGCAGCCCGCGTAAAGCCCGTAGCAGGTCGGTGGCCGGTGTCGTGGCTGTCAGGAGCACGGCCGCGCTCACCGAGAGCCACGACTTGAGGAGGATGGTCAGCAGGGCCTCCAGACCGGCGTCGGTCGCTGTCCAGCGCCAGGCCAGCACAGGGACGCTGAAGAGGGCGTCACCCTCGCGGGTGAAGAGGAGAGGGACGGCGGCGAGCACGAAGGGGAGGGCCAGGGCGGAGCGCCGCAGCACTAAGAGCGGCGAGAGCCCGCCGAAGGCTACGCCCACCGCCAGGAGGATGGCCAGGCCGCCCAAGGCCTCCCACCGGCCCGTCGGCGTTAGTGTGGCGGCGAAGATGAAGGCCAGGGCGATCAGGAGCTTCGCTCGCGCCTCCAGGCGGTGCAGGAGGCTTCTTCCCTCCTGGAAGCGCTCCTCCAGCGCGAGGAAAGACATGGGCTAAGACTTCCCTCGGCTGGCGGCGTCTCCACCAGAGGCGGTTCCGCCTCCGCCGGAGACGGGCGGTGCTGGGCCACCGCTCTTCGCTGCGCTGAGGGAAGCCCGTCTCGAGAGGGCTGTGAACCCCAAGCCGAGGCCGATGACCAGGGTCGTTACCACCAGCACGCCGACTATTCCGGCCAGGACGGTGGCCGCGTCTTCGTTGTCAACCCAGGGGAAGGCGTAGTCGGCAATGACCTGGTAAGGCGCGTCCTTCCCCTTGTCAACGAACGCCTTGTCTTCGGCCACGCGCTCCAGGCCGTCGGGCTTGGAGGAGGCCAGGGGGCTGAAGAGGGTTACTAGCAGGGCGATCCCCAGGCCAACCAGCAGCAGGATGACGTATCCTTTCTTGGTCAACTCAGGCCTCCTTGAGGTGCCACGCGCTGCGGCTGCTCTATGAGGTCCGGTCGCGTGGTGAGGACGAAGGTCACGGCCGCCGCCGTGATCAGCCCCTCGCCGATGCCGATGAGGGCGTGGACGCCCATCATGGCCGGCAAGACGACGTGGAGGGGCGATGTCCCCGAGACGGCCAGCTCGATGGAGGTGGCGAAGGCGGCCAGCATGACCGTGATCCAGGAGGCGACGAAGACCCCCGTCGGCAGGATCCAGCCTCGCCGGCCGTCCGTGAAGAGTGTGGCCAGGTAGTAGATGCCGTAGCCCACGAGAACGGGGATCACGCCCATGTTGAAGATGTTGAAGCCCAGGGCAGACAGCCCGCCGTCCTGGAACATGAGCCCCTGGACGCCTATCACCGACGTCATGACGATGATGGCGGCCCAGGGCCCCACGAGAATGGCTGCCAGCGTGCCTCCCAGCAGGTGGCCGGAGGTGCCGCCGGTCACCGGGAAGTTCATCATTTGAGCAGCGAATATGCAGGCCGCCGTCACGCCCATGAGGGGCACGGACTTCTCTCCCAGGGAGCGATTGGTCCTCCCCACCGCTATGGCTACGAACACCGCGGCCAGAGCGTAGCCCACGGCGGCCACGGGACCGCTCAGGAAGCCGTCCGGGATGTGCATGGCTGTCGGGTAGGGGAGCGCTGGGGTTGGAAGGATGATGTAGGCCATTCTCCTCTGCCTCTAGATACTTCCTTCGCCTGCCCAGGCGGGGGCTTATTGCAAGCGATTGCTATAACATCTTATGGCGGTTGTCCGCGAGAGTCAACTGCTTGCAGTCGCCGTGCGCGCCTCACAGATCGTGGATGAATGACGAAGAGGCCCGGCGCCACGGCGCCGGGCCCTGGGATGGTTGATCGCGGAAGGGTCAAGAGTCCTGAAGATAGGAGCGGTAGTCGCTGAGGTGCAGGTCGATGCTTTCCGGCATGTGGTCGGTCACCCGGACCAGGAGATCCAGGGTGAGGTTCACCGCTTCGCGCGTCGTCAATACCGATGGGTCCTGACGGAGGATGGTGTTCATCTCCAGGCAGGCGGCGCTCCGGTAAAGCTGGCGGAACAGGGTGAACTCTTCCCGCAGACTCTCCGGTGTCTCCTGGCTGGAGAATAGCCTCTCCAGAACCCGCTCCTCGGCCCCCGGCGAGATACCGTGACCGGCCTCCTTCAACAGGCCATCGATGAAAGCTCGCTCCTCCTTGTCGTCCACGGCGCGATAGGCATTGTAGGCCGTCTCCATGACGCCCGTGAACGTGCGGCCCACCACCAGGTCGCCGATGAACTGGGCCTCCCTCAGGCGGCGGAGGACGCGGTCGTCATCGGCGTCGCGACGGAGGAGGAAGACGCTGCTGAGACGAAGGGGCGTGAGGGGATTGGTGTAGACCCGCTCCTCGCCGAAGACGTGACTGATGTCGAGCATGGCGCGGGCGTTGCCGAAGGCCATGAGACGGGCCAGCTCGTGGGCCAGCTCCTCGTGCGAGACATGCAGCCGGCCATCCAGCTCGTGAACCGCGCGGTTCAGGAGCGGTCGCTGGTGGTCCATGAACTCCGCGGTCACGTTGGGGCAGTTCTCCAGCTTGGATCGCAAGAGGGCAGGGAGCGCCGCAGGGAAGCTCTCCACGATGTTGCTGCGGAGGTAGAATCGCTTCTCAGAGATGTAGGCGTAGGCGGCGGGTGGTGCCAGTACGTCCACTTCGTCGCTGGTAACGGTGCGGCGCCCATTGTTCAGGGTGAGGGCGTCCAGAGTAGTACCCGCCGGCACGCCATGCGCCGCCAGCCAGGGGAGGACGCGGTAGCCGCGTACCAGCGAACCATCGGGGGTACAGAGGCTCACCGGCGACACACTGGTCCCGTCGCGAAGGGGGACAGCGTAGCGCACGTACACCCAGTCGTCGGAGTGGAAGGCGGAGCCAGGCAGACGCATGAGCCCGTAGGAGGCCGTCGACTTGCCGGTACCCGTGGGGGCGATGAACAGGATACCCTCGCCACCAATGTCCACGGCGGCGCCGTGAATGGAGTGAATGCCGAACTCGTCGGACAGGATCCGTCCCACGGCGCCCAGCACCCAGCTCTTGAGCTGGCCGTAGTACGACGTGTTGAAGAAGACGATGGTGCTCTTCTCGCGGCTGTAGTGGGCGCCCACATCCTCGGGTACGTGACCCAAGGCATAGACCACAACGGCGGGCTCGTCTGGAGCCGGCTTCCCGGTGACCTGCCGCCACTCGTCGGTAGCGAACCAGTTATTGGTCCAGAAGTCGTACAGGTGGGGCATATTGGTGGTGGCACGGACGCGGACGCCGTGAATGACCACGTCATGGACCCACACACGGTCTGCCTGGGCCGCGGCGTAGGCTTCGGCACGCCCGATAAGGGCATCGCGGCGGGCTGGGTCCCTATCGAGGGCCTTGTCGTGGACGGAGGTGCGGCTCTTGGTGCAGGTGACGACGTTACTAACGCCGATGGGCGTCCCGCTCCATTCGAGGCTGTCGGGTGCTGGTGGCGGGGGCCAGTGGTAGCCTAGCTCGCTTTCCTGCTCAGCGGCCATACCCTCCTCTTCCTAGCGGGGTCAGGTTCAGCACCGGCCGGTTGCTGCGCTTTGAGTGAGGCTATCTATCAGCACGATAGTCGTTATCAATGAGAATGTCAACCCACCTGAGACACAATTCACGAGATGTTAACAAAGCGGCCAGCCAAGGGAGAAAGGAAGCAATTTTTGTGCCCATTGTTGGCTCCGTGTTGGGGGGCGTAGAGCTACCAATAAGCGGGCGGGAACGCATGGTGAACGAGCCCTTCGGCCTCTGTCAATAGTGGGCATGCCGGCGGTGCGACGCTCCGCCGTATGTATTGGCGCAGGCCAGGGTTCGGTCCAATCAGCGACGCGGAGAGGCGCCGCGGAGCCGCGGATCGAGGACGTCGCGCAGGGCGTCCCCCAGCATGTTGAAGCCGAAGACGGCGAGAGCGATGGCCAGGCCCGGCCAGAAGGCCAACCATGGGTCGGCCCGCATGTACAAGAGACCCTTGCCGCTCAGCATGGTGCCCCAAGCGGGAAAGGGAGGGGGTATCCCGTAGCCCAGGAAGCTGATAGAAGCCTCCGCCAGAATGGCGGCTCCCAGCTGGACTGTGGAGAGAATGATCACCACCGGTAGCACATTGGGCACGATGTGGCGCACGATGATGCGCAGGTCGCTGGCCCCCAGTGTCCGGGCCGCCTCGACGTACTGGTTATGCCTCACGGAAATGACCGCCCCGCGCACGACTCGAGAGGACCCCGCGGCGATAATGATGCCCAGGGCGAGGATGAGCCAGAGGGCTCGCTGCTCGGGGCCGCCCCGAGGTGAGAACATCGTCACTATTGTGACCAGCAGGACAAGAGGTGGAAACGAGATCCAGACATCCACCATGCGCTGCGCGAGGGTGTCGAACCAGCCCCCGAAGTAGCCGCTCAGGGTGCCGATCAGGGTTGAGATGATGGCGGCTATGGTCACAGCCGAGAAGCCGATGACCACGGAAACGCGAGCGCCGTAGATGACCCGGCTGAGCATGTCGCGCCCTAACTCGTCGGTGCCGAAGGGATGGCGCAGCGAAGGGCTCTGGAGACGCTCCGTGAGGTCCTGGTCGTCGTACCAGTGGGGGGCGAGGAGAGGATCGCTGCGGCCGATCACCCGGCCGTCGGCGAAGGTGGCGGTAAAGAGCATAACGAGGACCAGGAAGCCGCCGAAGGCGCCGAGAGGCTTGCGGCGGATGAACAAGCCAATGCTCCGGAGAGTATCCGCCCAGAGTCGGGGCTCCAGCTTTTCTTCAGGAGCAAAGACGGCCTCGGTTCCTCGCGCCACGGCTGCCTAGCCTATTCCCGTCAAGCGTAACGCACGCGCGGGTCCAGCATGGAGTAGGTAACGTCCACCAGCAGGTTAGAAATCACCACCATAGACGCCAGCAACAGGTTGATGGCCTGGATGGACGGGTAGTCGAGGTTCGCCAGGGCCGTCACCAGGAAGCGGCCCATGCCGGGGATGTTGAAGATAGTCTCCATGATGATGCTGCCGCTGAGGACGAAGGGAAGCTGCAAACCGACAACGGTGACCACCGGTATGAAGGCGTTGCGGATGGCGTGTCGTGTGACGACGGTCCGCTCACGCAGGCCCTTCGACCAGGCGGTGCGGATGTAGTCCTGGCGCAATACCTCCAGCATCTGAGCCCGGGTCAGTCGCATCACCGTGCCGGACATGCCGATGCCGAGAATAACGGCTGGTCCTACGGGCACAAACTTGCCGAAGGGGAAGAGCATGATCTTCAGGTTCTGCCAGGGGTCCACCCACAGGTCGACGTACTGCGAGGGTGTTGCGACTCCCCACCACTTGGCAGTCAGCACCACCACCAGTGTCCCTAACCAGAAGCCGGGAATGGCCAGGAAGCCGATGGCGGTGCTGCGCGCGATGTAGTCCAGCAGCGAGTCCTGGCGCACCGCCGCCAGGACGCCGACGGGCAAAGAGATGCTGAGCGACACCATGAGGGCTAACAGCCCCAGCTCGATGGTGACGGGCCAGCGATTCCTCATCTCCGAGGCCACCGGGGTGTGGGTGTAGAGGGACTCCCCCAGGTCAGCCCCGAAGACACCCGATATCCAGTCCCAGTACTGCTCGTGATAGGGCCGGTCCAGGCCCAGATCCTTCTTAATCTGCTGGCGAACTTCGTCGGTGATGACGGCGTTTGTGCCGGCCACTATCTGGATGACGTCGCCAGGCAGAAACACCCGCACCGCGACGAAGACGAGGAGTGTGACCCCGACCAAGGTAGGGACCATAAGCATCACGCGGCGGATGATGTAGCGCTGCATGACTGCTATGCCTGGAGGAACCCTTCTCTGAGGTAAGAGTGGGGGCCAGCCACGTGTCGCGGCTAGCCCTGGGGCCTATTCACCGGCCGCTCGCTCTCCTTGTCACCCTGCCTGCTAGGCCGTTGTCTTCCACACGTACATTCCGCCCTCGGTGCCCACGGCGTAGGTAGTAGGACCGCCCTGGTTCTGAACGTTGTGGATCCAGGGGTGTCTGCCACTGAATTCCACCACGCTTACGCCAGGAATGTAGTACATCTGGTCAGAAGCCAGCCGCTGCACCTCGAAGCTTAGCTCCCGCATGCGCTCGGGGTCCTGCTCCGCCATCATCTGCTGGATGAGGGTGGTCACCTTCGGGTCAGTAACGCTGGAGTGGTTCCGCTCGGCGCCCACGTCCTTGGGCAGGAGCATGTTGCCCAGGTAGGCAGCCACATCGGTGAACACAGACTCCAGTCCCCAGGCAATGCCGTCAAAGTCGCCGCGGTAGAACGTCTTGTCGAAGTACAAGTTGTACTCCTCGGGCACGCTCTGGAGGCGGATGCCCACCTGGCGCAGCATGTCCGGCAGGACCTGCCAGACGGTGTCGTAGTAGGGGATGACGGTGCCGTAGCCGGTGCTGGCGAAGTGAAAGGGGACATCAAGGCCGTCCGGGAAGCCTGCTGCCTCCAGCAGCTTCTTGCTCTCGTCGAGGTTGTACTGGTACCACTTGCCTGCGTCGCCCATCTCAGAGCTGCGGGGGTCCAGCCACCAGAGGCCCATGCCGGTGTTGATGAGGTTGGGCCATTCGCCCCCCTCGGGAGAGCAGACCTCCAGCAGCAGGTCGCGGTCAAGGGCCATCGAGAGCGCGCGGCGCACCCGCACATCGTTGAAGGGCGGCTTGTTGGCCATGTAGCTCGCGGGCTCCACGTAGAGGAAGCTGAGCAGGTTCCGTATATAGGGCGATATGATCGAGTCCGGGTTCTCGCCCTTGAAGGCGTCTAGCAGGGGTGGCGGGATGTACATGGTATCCAACTGGCCCGCCCGGTACTGGCTGAGCTCCTGGTTCTTGTCCGGGATCGCAAGGATCTCGGTGGCATCGACGTAGGGCAGGTGATTGCCGAAGGAGTCTGTCTCCCAGTAGTCCGGGTTCTTGCGGAAGAAAAGCCCCACGTCGCGCCGGAACTTGTCAGCATCGAAGATGTAGGGCCCGGAGCCCACCATGCGCTTTTCGCCGTCGCCATCCGCCTTTATGAGCTCGGGCGGCATGATCCAGAGGTCCTGGAAGGAGGCCAGGCGGGTCAGGAAGAGGCCGAAGGGGCTCTTGAGCCTGAAAGTGAGCTGGCGACTCTCAGGGTTCCCCTCCAGCCGGTCCACCATGCCCAGGTTCCCTCGCTGAGGGGACTTGCTCTCGTAGCGGTCCCAGGAGAAGAGCACGTCCTCCACGGTGACCTGGCGTCCCGGCGGGTTAATGGGGTCCACCGCGTGCCACTTGGCTTCAGGGCGGAGGGTGAAGATGTAGGTGAGGGGGTCTGGGTTCTCCCAGCTCTTGGCCAGGTCGGGCACAACGGCGTAGTACTCAGATGGGTCCAGCTTGCCGGTGACGGTCTTGTAGCGAATGATGCGGCTATAGGGATAGGAGGCGTAGACGTGGGTGAGGAAGAAGCCCGTCGCAAGCGGGTCCAGGCCCGGTATGAAACCGGCCGTGCCACGTGTGGTGCCGCCAAGTACGGGCTGTCCTTCAGGGCCAGTGGTGGGTGTCGCCCCTGCCCCCTTTTCCTCCTCACCGCCGCAGGCCACGGCGGCCGCCGTCGCCAGCCCGGCGCTGCCAAGGGCAGCGGTCTGAAGCGCCCTGCGACGCGATACGCGCCTAGTAAGGAACCGGTGCCAGTAGCTGGTCTCTCCAACCATGACGCGACCTCCTGTCCACCGCTTGCTGGCCAGAGACTACTATGCTATGCGGGATACCTCAGTCTGAGTCAGCCCTCCGCATGGATGCTCGCCTCCCTCGCGCCGGCTAACTCCGGAAGTCACCTCACCTAGCCAGCCGCATAATACGACGTCGCCCTTGCCCTTACAAGGAGCCCCCAACAGATTAAACTCTGGGGGCACAGCGGCCGATGATCTAATGGGCAAGCCCATTTGAGGAGACAGGGTACGTGCCGCTAGGTGACCCCCGGCGCCAGGATGCGCTCAACCGATGGCGGGCAGCCCTTGAACGGGATGACACATCCCGCACGGGGCGGCACGTCTCTGCACGTGCCAATCGTACGGAGATCCGTACCTCCCTCCCCGGGTCCGGTGAAAGAGGCTCCCGCGCCCTCGGAAGACTCCTGGCCTTCGGTGCCCTGGCCTGGACGATAGGCATTCTCCTGGCCGTCTTCGGTGAAGAGGGTCAGTTCTCCCGATCCGCTGCCTTCAACCTTCTCGTGCTGCTGGGATTCCTGACCTTCCTGGTAGGGGTAGCGCTGATTTCGCAGCGAATGCGGCCGGCGCCTAAGCACATTCTTGTGGAGGCTGACGTTCGCGACCCCCTGACCGGCCTCCCCAACGAGCGCTATCTGCTGCTCCGCCTTGAGGAGGAGATGACACGGGCATACCGCTACGAACGCCTTCTTACCCTGGCCGTCCTCGACATCAACGGCCTGGAGGCGATAAACGAGCAGTACGGTCGGGACTGCGGCGACGAGGTGCTCCGCCACGTAGCGACTGTGGTAGAGACGACCAAGCGAGCCTCGGACATCCTCGCCCGCCTGACTGATGACGAGTTCGCTGTCATCCTCCCTGAATGTACCAGAGAGGGGGGCCAGGCCTTCGTGCGCCGGCTGGAGGAGCGCCTAGCGCGGGAGCCAGCGCGCGCGCTCCTCAACAACCGTCCTTCCCACGTCTGGGTTGGAGTCTGCGTTGGTCTGGGCGACATGCAGTCGGAGCACGAGACGCCGGCGAGCCTCCTCGACCGCGCTCACGCTGACATTGCCGAGGCCCGGGAAGAGCGCGAGCGTCGACGCCAGCTATGGCAGACGGCCTAGCCGCTGCACATCCCCACGGCGAACTTTCTCTAAGTCAGACCACGCCTCAGATGGGCTATAGCCACAGACTCTAGCCAGCCGCGGCCTTCCCGCGCTCACGTTCGCTGGCGGTGGGGTATTGCGCCGTCGCGCGCTGGACCACTCGGCCGATGCCCATGAGCAGTGCTAGCGCTGCCTGAGCCTCCCGGTCACCCGTGGGCGGGGTTCGACGTGTTGCCTGGCCGGCGAGCCTGGACAGTCGTCTGAGGGCTCGCCGGTGCACAGCTCGCACCCGACGCCGGGCCTGTGGGCGTCGCGGTGCCCAGGCCCAGAGGTCTAGGAGTAGGGCGCTCGCGTCGCGCCCCCTTGCGATGCGCGGAGCGGGAGGCGCCAAGAGGTCCATCTCCCGCCTCAGTTCCTCCAACGCCACCTCCAGGAACGGGGACTCCTTGTCTGGGAAATGGTGGTAGAAGCCGCCCTTTGAGACGTCGGCCGCCAGGCAGACGTCGTCTACTGTGACAGCAATGAGGCCCCTGAGAAGGAAGAGGACCTTAGCCGCTTTGAGTAGCCTGTCTCGCGCCCGGCCACCTTCCGAGGGCGTCGTAACGAGGGCGTAAGCGCTCATCATAGGATATATCGCCAGGTGGAGCTTTGGGCTTGATGGGTGCGAGGGAGGGAGATGGCCCGGCGAATAGGAGATAAGGCGGGGCTCTGCTGCTTGGGTTAGGTTGCCGGCCGCGAGCAAAACCCCTAAGTCGTTGGTGAAAAGGCTTGACAGACGTGATATATGGGGGATAATACATACCGACGAGTCGGTATGTATTGGCGAGACGGACGGGCAGCGTAGGAAACCAGTGTACAGAGGGATACTTCAACCCGGAGGAGGACAGTGAAGAAGAGATTGGGCCTTGCTATCGTGGCCCTGGTTGCGTTGGCTATTGGAGCTGCGCAGCAGGCCCCGATCCTGCTTTTCTGGTGGACTTAGCCTTCCCCAGAAGCAGGGTCGTATCGTCCTGAACACCGGCTAGTGGCGCCCTGTGTCAACGCTGGTCCTGGCCAGCGGCCGCGGGGTGTAGCCTATCGACTTGTCAGGCCGCTACACAACTAGCTCGGCGGGCGGGGCCGAGGTAGTGTTGGTGTTGAGGCAAGTGCACGTTGGTCTCGCTGGGAGACGCCCCTGGAAGCGGGGGCGTTTTCCTTTGGGTTCCCTCATGCTGCCCGTCGCCTTTCGACAGCCGCCGCCTTCTCCCTGGCTTCCCGCTGTACCCACTCGTCGTAGGCCTGCAGGAACGCCTCCACTACCTGAGAGTCGAACTGAGTGCCCTTGTGGCGCACGATCTCATCGCGGGCTGTCTCCCAGGGGAGGGCACGCCGGTAGGGCCGGTCTGAGGTCATGGCGTCGAAAGTGTCCGCCACAGCGAATATGCGCGCCCCCAGCGGTATCTCATCGCTAGCTAGGGCCCGCGGGTATCCCTTGCCGTCGAAGCGCTCGTGGTGGCTGAGTACGATCTCGGCGGGCGCGGCAAGGAAGCGTACCCCCTTCAGCATCTCGTAGGCGATGCCGGGGTGACGTCGCATCTCCTCCCACTCCTCGGACGTGAGGGGGCCCGGCTTGTGAAGGATGAAGTCAGAAACGCCGATCTTGCCCACATCATGGAGGAGGGCAGCCCGTTTTAGGTCCTCCCAGGCGGAGGTGCCAGGCTTGAACCCCAGGCGCTTGGCGATGTCCAGCGTGTACTCCGTGACGCGGGTGGAATGGCCTTTAGTCTCCCTGTCTCGGGCGTCCAGGGCGGTGACCAGGGCCTCCAGGGTGCCGTCGTAGGTCTCCCTCAGTGTCTCCGTCATCGCCAGGATCTCGCGGTTGGCCGTCACCAGTTCTTCGTTCTTGCGCCGTAGGGCCGTCACCGTCTCCGTGGTTCGCTCCACGTACTGCTTGATGGACAGCTGCATCATGAGCGGAGGTGCCACGAAGGCCAGGAGGCCGGTGACGCCTAGGGCGCGGTAGGCCAAGGCCAGGGCCAGACCCAGCAGTCCAAAGACCACGTAGTGGGGGAAGATCCAGCGCCCTTTCTCCAGCCAGACTTCCAGCACCGGGCGGCCGGTGGTCAGGCTCACCCACTGGCTCACCAGATAGGCGTTTACCGCATAGGCCACAGCCGCCGCCGTGAGAGCCGCCGGCAGCATGACGGGGCGAATCTCGTCGCGAGCCAGCCCGGCCATGCCCTCAAAGGTGAGAGCGGCGAGGGTGATGGCGATGGTTACGTTCCCGACGTCGAAAGGCGGCTGGAGACTGAAGAGCCGGCGGGGTATGTGGACGGCCACAGCGGCGATTGGCCCGGCGATGGCCACGCCCGGCGGCCCGTAGAGGACCGCCACGGCAAAGATGGGTATGAAGCTGACTGAGAGGCGGGTCTCGCCGTAGATGGAGATGGCCAAGCGATCGGCGAGGACAGCCAGGATGGTGAGGAGAGCCAGCCCCCAGATATCTGAGGAGTCGAAGCGTGGCGCGTACCAGCCGATAAGCCCGACGCCGGCGGCACTGATGCAGGCGATGAAGATGGTGGCCATCCAGCCCAGCGGTTGCTGATCGCGCCGCTGCTTCGTCTGCACCTTGGCGGCCTTATAGGGAAGGGGACGAGGCTCCGCCCCCATCCCCCTGGTGCCCACAGGCCCCTTCTCCGCGCCCATGAGGTATGCGCCTAGTTCCTTAGCGCCCAGATCGGGCGGTTCTGTTGGTCACCGGAAGCAATGCCCATCTCAGCCCATCGCTGCCGAGGGCGTCCTAGTAATTATCGGTACAGCGGCCGCTAGGTGTAGGGCGTGACAACGTGCGCCGCGGCTCTTGACGGCGGGGTCGAAACCCTGGTACGGGCGATTCTTCTCGCAGCGATGGCTCGGTCTGGAGGCTAGGCCACCTCCTCCAGGGCGGGCTCCAGGCGGTGACGGAGGGCAGCCAGGATCTTCTTGTGAAGCTGGCATATGCGCGACTCTGAGAGGCCCATGATCGCTCCGATCTCGTGGAAGGGCATCGACTGCCCGTAGCGCATGTAAAGGATGGACCGCTCCCGCGGCGTGAGGGTGTCCAAGGCCTCGTTCAAGAGGCGCACCGTGGCCCGGTGTTCGGTCGCCGCTGCGGGGTTGCCGAACTCGTCCTCATCGGCCGGGTCCCAGGTCAAGCCGGGATTGTCCGGGTGGTCCTCCAGGCACTGATCCAGGGAGACAACCCTGGAACTGGAACGAGAGCGAAGCACGTGCAACTCTTCCAGGCTCAGGCCCAGCCGCAGTGCGACCTCCTTGTTGGTGGGCCAGCGCCCCAGTTGACAGGCCAGCTCCTGGGAGGCCTGCTCCAGCTCGCGGGCGCACCGGCGCAGAGAGCGGGGCAAGAGGTCCTGCTTGCGGATAGCATCCAGAATGGCGCCCCTTATCCGTCGAACAGCGAAACTGGCGAAGCTCGTTCCACGCTCGGGGTCATAGTTGTCCACGGCTTGGATGAGGCCTTCGATGCCGTAGGCCATGGCGTCATCCCGCTCCAGGCCGTTCCTGTTGCTGGTCTCCGATGACATCCTGTTGACGACGAAGGCCACCAACGGCATGTGACGCATGATCATCGCATCTCGATCTGTCATCTCTCGCCTCCGGGTTGCCGGGGCAGAAAAGGAAAGCCGCCTCCGGAATGACCGACGGCGGCAAACCCATGCCTGATTTCCCTGGCGGTGTGGGGCTAGAGGCGAGGATCCTTTCGCCACCATTAAGGCCTTCGGTAGCCCGGCAGCCCTGGCTCCACCCTCCGTGGTGGAGGGAGCTTTAGGTCCGTGGCTTTGCGCCCCCCTCTTTCGAAGGGTTTGCCTTTGTCGGTGCCTCTACTCTTGCCTTTGCCGGGCGGCGGGCCGTCGATTGGCCCTTCCTACCGCCCGCTCGATCCCTTTCGAACATCCAAACGCATGGCAGCTTCCGGATGTAACTTGTTCTGGCGGCCTCGGCGGTGACGGTCTGGTGAAGCCTTGTGCGGCCACTCTTCGGCCAAGACGTGCCCCTCGGCACCTGGCTGCTGGCCCCATGCTCTGTTATCCTGAGCTGTGGGGTGGATGGAGCGCTTCGGGCCCCGGCCTGGATTCCCTGTCGGCTGCTGGCCCATCCGCCACTGGCACAGGAGCGACCTTCGATGGGCCGCCCCGGCCGGTGGCTGGCTGGCGGCCGCTCTCGCAGCATCCCCCACCCCTGGCGATGCTCAATTCGAACGCGTCCCAGCCTGTGGGCGACCCCCTCGCTGGCCGAGAAATACTTGGGTGCTGCTGTGAGCAGAGAACCTCTCGCCAGGCAGATCCAGAAGGAGCAGACACGAGCTCTGCTTGTGGACGCTGCTCTACGTGTCTTTGCCGGGCATGGATACGAAGAGGCCACGGTGGAGGAGATCGCCGCCGCGGCCGGCTACTCCAAGGGGGCCTACTACTTCCACTTCGCCAGCAAGGAAGACATCTTCCTAGAGCTGTTGGAGCAGTGGACCGGCGAGCAGACAGAGCGCCTCAAGGCCTTCGACGAGGCTACGCCAGCGGCGGCCGCCCTTCTGGAGACCCTGGAGGCCTTCCTCTCGTATGGAGAGCGCGAGATCGACTGGCCCCGGCTGCTGGTGGAGTTCTGGGCACAGGCCCGACGCCACGAGGCTATCCGCCGTGTCCTTGGTCAGGCCTATGCCGCCTGGCGGCGGCTGCTGGCCCAGGCCTTCCGGCGCGCCGCCGACTCCGGCCTCCTCTCGCCCCAGCTCGATCCGGATGACGCCGCCCGTTTGGTCCTAGCGACCCACGATGGCCTGGTGGTGGAGGCCTGCATCGACCCTGAAGCGGCCCGAAAGCTCTCGCTGCGACGGGTGCTTGGTGCCCTCCTTGCCTACCTGGCCTCGCCCGCCACCAAAGAGTTGCCTGAGGCGGCCCGACCGCCTGTCACGAAGAGGCCCGCTGCTAGAGCCCGCCGTCCCCGGCCTCCTGCCGCCTGACATCCCCATCCCCCTTCGATCCCACCCTGGGGCGCATTCGCCGCTCCCGTGGTATAGTTGGCTATCGAAGCCCCCACCTCGGTGTGACCATGCGCGCCCTGATTCTGGCCCCCTTCACCGAACGCTACCTCCGGCGGCCACTGGCTGGCGAGGCGGGTCTAATTGACATAACGCAGGCCACCCACGATGGTCAGATGTGGCGGCTAACCGGCCTGGGCGACGGCGTGCTGCCGCCGCTGCTGTCGAGGGGAGTGGGTGGACGCTGTGAGGGGCGCGGCCGCTGCCGAAACCGCCCTTCGGAGGGCGGGCGCGGAAAGCTGTTGATGGTGCCTGTCTGCGGGCAGGCTGGCTGTGTGTGAGAGGTGATATGAGCTGGGAAGAAGAGAAACAGCAAGTGTTGGAGGCCTGCCGACGCATCGTCGCCGCGGGGTTGGTGGCGGGCGCCAGCGGGAACGTCAGCCGCCGGGTTGAGGGGCCCGATGGCGTTCCGCTGGTGGCGATCACGCCTAGCCAGGTGCCCTACCACCGCCTGACCGCCGGTGACATCGTCATCATCGACTTCGAGGGGGACCCCGTGGAAGGGGAGGGCGTCCCCTCCAGCGAGACCCTGGCCCACCTGGCCGTCTACCGTGCCCGCGCCGACGTGGGGGCCGTCATCCACACCCACTCCATCTACGCCAGCGCCCTGGCCGTGGCGGGGCTGGAGATACCGCCCCTCATCGAGGAGCAGGTGGTGTTGCTGGGCGGCTCGGTCCGCGTCGCCGAGTACGCTATGGCCGGGAGCCAGGAGCTGGCCGATAAGGCCTGCGCCGCCCTCGGCGAGGGCAACGCTGTCCTCGTGCGCAACCACGGCGTGCTCGGCGTGGGCGCCGACCTGGAGGAGGCCACCTCCGTCTGCGAGCTGGTCGAGCGGCTGGCCCGAATCTACGTACTGGCCCTGGGGTTGGGAGAGGTCACGCCCCTGCCCGAGCGCGTGGTCGAGGCGGAGAAGGAGATGTTTCGCACGAGGCGCGGTCGCCTGCCCTAGCAGGGTGCCGAGAAAGTCGCCGCTCGCCCTTCGACAGGCTCAGGATGAGCGGCTTCTGAATTCCGTTCATGGTGAGCCTGTCGAACCACGAACGGCCCACTTGGGTCTACCAGCACCCTGCTGGACTTCACCAGGGTGGGTCCGCCCGGATGGGCGCCGGCAGGCAAACCATCAGCCAGCAAAGGAGGATGCCATGGTGCAGGTTCCGCCCTTCCTCCTGCGACGCCTCTACGTCAAGGGCAGCCTGCGCAATACGGTGGAGGGCTGAAGCCCTCCGCTACAGGAGGTTTTGGGAAGCTGTGTGAATGTAGCGGAAGGCTTTAGCCTTCCACAGCGAGGCGGTGTAAGTGGAGGGCTGAAGCCCTCCGCTACGGGATGTTTCTGGAAGCTGTGTCAATGTAGCGGAAGGCTTTAGCCTTCCACAGCGGCCACAGAGAGTCCTTGAAGACCTCGTGTAGAGGATGAGCCCCTTGGATCCCATCGACTTCATAGAGCGCTGGCGGCGCATCGTCGAGGAGCGGAGGCGGCAGACGGACGCCGCCTACGCCCGCCTGGGCCGCACGACCGCCGACTACTGGGCGCGCCGCGCCCGCGGCTTCGCCGCTTTCAGCCGCGAGGCTCGGCCCGACCCCTTCCTGGAGAAGGTGCTCGCCTGCGTGGACGCCCACTCGACCGTGCTGGACGTGGGGGCGGGCGCCGGCCGCCACTCGGTGCCGCTGGCGCGGGTCGTGAGGCGGGTCTTCGCCGTGGAGCCGTCGCCGGCCATGGCTTCTCACCTGCGCGAGTGGGCGCAGGAGGAGGGGCTGGGCAACATCGAGCTCATCGAGGGCGCCTGGCCCGAGGTCGATGCCCCGACCTGCGACGTGGCCATCTGCGCCCACGTCCTCTACCCGGTGGCGGAGATAGAGCCCTTCCTGCGCAAGCTGCACGACTCGGCGCGGCGCCGCTGCTTCCTCTGGCTCCACGACGAGCAGATAGCCCTGGAGTCGCTGGGGCTCTGGGAGCGCTTCCACGGCGAGCCTCGCGCCCGCCAGCCGACCTTCCGCGACGCCCTGCCCGTCCTCTGGCAGATGGGCCTGCGCCCCAACCTGGAGATGAGCGAGATCCCCGAGAGCTGGTCGTGGGGGAGCATGGACGAGGCGGCCCAGAACTTCCGCGAGCACCTGGCTATTCCGGAGGACGAGGCGACCGAAGCGCGGCTACGGGAGATGCTGGCCGCCGCCCTCGGAAAGCGCGAGGGGCGCCTCTACCTGTCGAAGACGGCGTACAGGTCGGCGATTCTGTGGTGGGGGAAGGAGAACGCAGGCGGGTAGACCGACACCTGCCGTACACCAGCCCTGGGCGCGCTCCGAAGGCCAGGCCTTGGCCTGGCGCGATATAGGGGCGATTCGCAAATCGCCCCTATAGATCGTTCTTCCCCCGCCCCTTGACTTTGAGCCCGTCCCGCGCAAAGCTAGCAGGCGGTTTGCCGCAGCTTGCGAAGCCCTGTTGCCACAGATGGACACAGACAGACACAGATTGGGTGGAGGTCGCCATCACAGCCGGTATATCTGTGTTTCATCTGTGCCAATCTGTGGCTAAACTGGTGATTCGATGTCCAGCCTTCCGCCCCACATAGCCGCCCTCCTCTCGCCGGAGGCCTATCCCCACAAGGTGGGGCGGGTCGACCTCATCCAGACCCACATCTCCTACGTCTTCCTGGCCGGCGACTTCGTCTACAAGGTGAAGAAGCCCGTGGACCTGGGCTTCCTGGACTTCACCACCCTGGAGAAGCGGCGCCACTTCTGTCAGGAAGAGGTGCGGCTCAACCGGCGCCTCTGCCCCGGCATCTACCTAGACGTGGTGCCCATCGCCTACGTGGAAGGCAACGTCGCGGTCGATGCGGCGGGCACGGTGGTCGACTACGCGGTCAAGATGAAGCGCTTGCCGGAAGAGCGCATGATGGGCCGCCTGCTGGAGAGGGACGCCGTCACCCACGAGATGGTGCGCGCCCTGGCCCGCCGGCTGGCCGAGTTCCACGCCTCGGCGGAGACGGGGCCGGAGATCGACGCGTTCGGCAGCCTGGAGACCATCGCCGGCAACTGGCGCGAGAACTTCGAGCAGACGGAGCCCTATGTCGGGCGCACCATCACCGCCCGCCAGTTCCAGGAGACCCGGGAGTACGTGGAGGGCTTCTTGGAGCGAGAGAGAGACCTGTTCGAGGCGCGCGTGCGCGAGGGCCGCGTCCGCGACTGCCACGGCGACCTGCGGGCGGAGGCCGTCTGCTTCCAGGACGGCATCTGCATCTTCGACTGCATCGAGTTCAACGAGCGCTTCCGCTACTCGGACGTGGCCGCCGACCTGGGCTTCCTGGCCATGGACCTGGACTCTCGCGGCTGGCCCGCCATGTCCGACGAGCTGGTAGGCTTCTACTTGGAGATGTCCGGCGACAGCACCCTGCCCCTGGTGCTGGACTTCTACAAGTGCTATCGAGCCTACGTGCGGGGCAAAGTGGAGGGCTTCCTGCTCGACGCGCCGGAGGTGCCGGCGGCCCAGAAGGCGGCGGCCCGGGGGCGGGCCCGCGCCTTCTTCCGCCTCGCCCACGGCTACGCGCGGCGGCGCACGCCCTGCACGCTGATCAACATGGCCGGCCTCAGCGGCACGGGCAAGAGCTTCCTGGCCAACGCCCTGGCCGCGCGATTGGGCGCCGTGGTCATCTCCTCCGACGTCGTGCGCAAGCGGCTGGCCGGCGTCGAGCCCACGGAGCGGCACGTCGAGCCCTGGCAGCGCGGCATCTACGCGCCGGAGCTGACGGAGCGCACCTACGAGGCGATGCTGGAGGAGGCGGAGCCGCACCTGGAGCGTGGCCGGCCGGTCATCCTCGACGCCACCTTCTTGCTGCGGCGGCACCGCGAGGCGGCGAGGGCGCTGGCCCGTCGCCGAGGGGCCCGCTACCTGGCCGTGGAGTGCCTGGTGGAGGAATCGGTGGCCCGCGAGCGGCTGGCGCGCCGGCTCGAGGACCCGTGGACGGCCTCTGACGGCCGCTGGGAGATCTTCGCCGCTCAGCGGGAGCGGTTCGAGCCGATGACGGAGGTGCCGAAGCGGGAGCTGGTGCGGGTGGACACGGCGCGGCCGCTAGGGGAGCAGCTTGACATAATCGCACACCGCCTTGCCGGGCGCAGCAGGCGCTGACAAGACTACAGCGCGTTCAGCATCTCCTCTGCCATCTCGACGTGCTTGGGCATGCCGATCTGGCGGTACATGGCGATGGCTTCCGTGAGGAACTGGCGCGCCTTCTCTAGATCGGCCTCTGAGCTTCTCGACGCGCGCCCTTCGACAGGCTCAGGGTGCTCGGAGCGGGCGCGGTCGATGAGCATGCGGGCATACCAGCGCCTCACCTCCGGCTGCCCGATGACGACCGGCAGCTCGTGGGCCTGGCGCAGGGCCGTCTGGTAGTGCTCCTCGGCCTTCTTCCAGTGGCCGCCGGCAGCCGCCGCCATGCCAGCCACGGTCTGAAGCAGTCCGACTTCTGGGCTGCGCAGGAGGGCCCGGGTATCGATGGCTTCCCCGACCAGGGGATAGAGCTTGGAGGCCTCCTCCCGCTCATTCAGGATGGCTAGCCCTTCGACCTCGGCCAGCAGCATCGACCAGGCGCCCATCGTGTTGGCCTGGCCGGGGCGGGGCAGGTTCTGCCGCTCCTGTTCCAGCATAGCGAGGGCCCCATTGCTGTCACCGGCGTAGGCCTTGAATAGAGAGAGGTACCCCCAGGCGGCGCCCGCGTAGAAGCCCGCTGCCTCTACCTTAACCGCCTCCTGGAAGTCTTGCAGCGCTTTCTCCCACTCGCCTCTCCAGAAATGCCCCAGGCCGAGATACATGTGATAGTTGGAGACCCAGCCAAACCCGATGCTCCGAGCGAGCTCAAGGTTATCCCGCGCCAACTCCTGCCAGGCGTCGATGTCTCCCGTGAGCATCAATTCCCGGAATGCACGAATGGTCCGAGCGAGCACGAGGGCACCAAGGTGGCCCACGCTGGCGGCCAGGGGCTCGAGCTCTTGGCCGATCTTGGCCGCCTCGTCGAGGCGGCCAAGCGATAGCAGGGACCACTCGGTAGTCCACAATGCGTCGGCCAGATTCCAGAGGTCGCCAGCCGAGCGCAGCAGTTCCGCCGCCCGCATGCCAGCATCGACTGCTTCGGGGTATTGCGTGTTGTACCAGTGGTGGCGAGTCTTGTAGCCCAGGATCTCCCCGAGCAGGCGCTGCTCGCCCACCTCCTCGGCCATGGCCAGCGACTGGGCAAGCATGCTGCTCCCGGCGGAGTACTGGCCGGCTATGCTGAGAACGCGACCCACGTTGCCCAGCAGGCGACAGCGCTCGGCGCTCACCCCCTCGCCCAGGGCCACCAGGCCGCGGCGGCCGATGTCGAGGGACTCCTCGAAACGCGCGCCCCACGCTAGTTGGTAACTGATGTCCGTGCAGATGCGGCCCGCCGCCTCGCCGTCGCCCAGCTCTTCGTAGGTGGCGACTGCCTCCCGCCAGTCG
>Ga0315277_10000416_pt1 | contig 68100 bp, 62 predicted proteins | sample YL17G05_15_MG_FD_203695 | JGI IMG/M metagenome (GOLD analysis project Ga0315277, IMG submission 203695) | Sediment microbial communities from Yellowstone Lake, YNP, Wyoming, USA - YL17G05_15 | ecosystem: Environmental > Aquatic > Freshwater > Lake > Sediment | place: USA: Wyoming | collected...
TCATCCTGGATGCGCTTCGGTCCTGGGCTCTGGCCGGGAGCCGTCTGCCCACGGTTTGGATTCCGCCGATGGGGCTGCGGGATGACCGGGAAGTGGTTCGGAGACGGCTGCAACTGGGGGATGACCTCAGGGGATAGGGTCAGGTCTAAAATTTAAAGTTAACGGGAGAGGGCAGTCCTGGCACCAATTCGCATTTGACAAGGTTGGCCGCTTGATGATAAATTGGTGTTCAAGAAAACGGGGGCGGTAAATCAAGGGTTATTGACAATGTAAGACTTTTTTCGCATGGTGAATGCCCTTAGAAAAAGAGGAAGAGGAGGACTTACACCAGTGACCGAAAGGCAGAACCAGATCACGCCTAGACTTTTGTGTCCTTCGACACCAGAGGCCACAGTCACGCCATCTACACTCAGCGTGAACGACCACCATTATGACGTTGACGCGATCGAATGCATCTACCAACTTAACACATCCCATGAGCGACACTACGCCAACCTTATGAGGGTAGAACCCTCTCTCAACCGTCAACTTGTCAGTTTTCAGGCAAACAAGAAACGCGCCGTTTATCGCTGGTGTAAGTACAAAGAAGGCTTCTCAGCAGGACTCGTTGAATACTTCCTTAACCGATACAACATCCAGACTGGAACACTTCTTGATCCATTCGCTGGCAGCGGCACAGCCCTCTTCGCCGCTAGCAGCAGGGGTATGCGTGCTGAAGGAATCGAACTCCTCCCTATCGGACAACGCATCATCGAGACGAAACAACTCATCGAGGAAAAACTCACACCCGAAGACATAGCTCAATTGTGCCTTTGGTCTGAAAAAAAACCTTGGATGAAAGCCGCGCTCGGCACACCCTTGAATGAACTCCGAATCACGCGCGGGGCATACCCACCAGAAACAGCAGAAGCGATTCGCAGATATGTTTCACAGACAACCAAGCAACCTGGGAATGTTCAGGTTGTCCTCTTGTTCGCGCTGCTTTGCATCCTCGAATCGGTCAGTTACACACGCAAAGACGGTCAGTACTTACGGTGGGACCATCGGTCAGGAAGGCGGCAAGGCAAGAAAGTGTTCGACAAAGGCGCCATACTTCCCTTTGACAAAGCCATTACCGAAAAACTCACCGAAATCGTTTCCGATCTTGGAGAGCAAAATACTCCCCGCGACCTCTTTGTGGAACCGTCCAGACACGGCCCGATTATCCTTCATCCAGGGTCTTGTCTCACGCTTCTTCCGCAACTGCCGTCTGAGTCTTACGACTCCATCATTACATCTCCCCCGTACTGCAATAGGTATGATTACACTAGAACATACGCCCTTGAACTCGCACTTCTTGGCGTTGGCGAAGTTGAACTTGCCAGACTCCGCCAAGACATGTTGAGTTGCACAGTAGAAAACCGTGCGAAGGATCTCATCCGAATCAACTCCAGGTGGAAGCAAGCAATTGCCACCGCAGACCGAGAACCACTTCTTCAGGCAATACTCAGCTACTTGGATGCCGAGAAAGAGCAAGGCCACCTCAACAACAGCGGCATCCCGCGAATGGTGCGAGGCTATTTCTATGAAATGGCCTGTGTGATTGCCGAGTGTGCCCGCGTCCTGAAAAAGAACGCCCCGCTGATTATGGTGAACGATAATGTCCGCTACGCCGGAGTGAGTGTATCTGTTGACATTATCCTATCCGGAATTGCCAATTCACTCGGGTTTGCCATTGAAAACATTCTCATTCTTCCCAATGGCAAGGGAAACAGCAGTCAACAGATGGGCCTTCATGGCCGTGAGTCCCTGCGTAAATGCGTTTACGTCTGGAGAAAGGACAAGTGATGTGACCAAACCTTATCTTGAACATTTGCATTCTAGCGCGGACCTAGAAACTTCCTATGAGGCCATCCGTGCTGGTTTTGTTGCTTTGGCACTTGAGAAGAACCGCCGTGCCACCCCGTTTGTCGCGCAAGCTAGGGCATTGAAAGCGGCGGCTTCAAGAGCAAGGACTCCAAGTGATCTGCTAACCCTGCGGGCTATCCGCCCGGCACTTGTAACTGCCGCAGGGGTCTCGGACAAAGCCGCAAACCATCTCGAAGCTAAGGACAAAAAAGAAGCAATCACCGGCTTGATCAGAAATTTCCTCGAACCGGCAGGAGTCAACTTCGTTGAAGAGCTCGTGTTTCGCTTCCTGCTTACCAGAGGCGACACCCTTGGCGGGTCAATGCGCAATATCGGCGGCTTCATGGCACAATGCAAACTCACCCGCTGCATCATCTCCCACCTAAAGATCGCAGGACGCCCACTAAGGTGGCTTCACTCCGATACTAAACAGTGGGCTCCCCTCCCAGCCGACGAAGCAGATATTGAACACCACTTGAGAGCACTTTACTGGTCCAAAAAGACCAAAGACAGAACCCTCGTGTACAATCTCACGGTGCCCTTTTTTAATAACAACGTGGATTTCTGCTTGTTCGACTGCAACCCAACCACCCTCAGCAAAATCACCCACAACAAAGCCAGTGCGTACCTTGCCCTCGGAGAACTAAAAGGCGGTATTGATCCTGCCGGTGCAGATGAGCATTGGAAAACAGCGAGAACGGCCCTGACCCGTATCAATGAGGCATTCACGAAACATGGCGCACACCCAAAGCAGTTTTTCATCGGCGCGGCCATTGAAGCCAAGATGGCAACAGAGATTTGGTCCATGCTTCAAAGCGGCACCCTCGACAATGCCGCGAACCTTACAGACGACCGGCAAATGGATTCGATCTCTTCATGGCTATGTGCTCTTTAAGCGAACGCGATGGGCCAGATATGGCCATGAGACATTCGCGCAAAATTTGAAAGCTCAGACGGGAATTCGAATTCTGAATTACAAGGGCGCAGGACACGCGTCCGGCCTTCGTAGCCGTGGGCTACTAGGGCGGAGTAGGCTGTCCCCCTTGACCCAATTTTTTCCTGACAGTCATTTTTAGTGTTTATCAAAAAAGCTCAAGCGTTTAACCTGGTTAAACAAAATAGACTATTTCTAGACTTTCTATAACTCATTGAAATTCCAGCGGAAAGAATTTTTTTGAAAATATCGTTTACTAATCTTAAACAGGAAAATTGAGGGAAATTTGGAGATTTGGCTGAAAAATCAGGTGGTTAGGCGATTATTAAAAAGGAACAAATTTCGTATATATGGGGGGCATGCGAGTTTTTCGGAAGAAAAACTCGCAGGGCGACTTACCAAGTCGCCCGTACGGGCGAGCTGACGCTCGCCCCAGATTCGCTCTTTTGACATCATCGTTCAATCCCCGCAAGAGCGGGGAAAGACCCATCCGACTGGATGATCGCGGCGACAACCCATGTGCTCATCGTCATCATGCGCGGCAGAGCCAAGGTAACGGCGGGGAAAGGGTTGGGAATTATGAATTATGAGTTATGAGTTATGAATTCAAAATTCCCTGATCCATGCTTGGGGAACCCGGTAGCTGATTCGCAGAACTCGGAACTCGGAGCATGGAACCCGGAACCGCTTAAAAGCCTCAAGGACCATTAGATTCAGCTTTGAATAACTTCTATGCATCAATGATGCCGGAGTTCAGCAAGGATGAGGGACAACAACCATGGCACAGCTTGCAATAAGTCGCGGGCGGGAGCCTGTGCCCCAAGCCGAGACCATGTGATGTGATTGAATGGTTCTTTCATAGATGCGTCCCACGGCAGCTTGAAGATGTAAAGGTGTAAAGGGTGAAGGGTAAAGGGAATTGCGACTAACTTGTCCTTCGTAGCTTTAGCGAAGTAGGAAGTCCCTTGCGAATTCCTTTTCCTATCAACCGATCAACCTATCATCTTATCAACCAGCAAGGGCGTGGGTAAAATTCAGCGCGAGCCGGACGGAACTTGAGGCATGTGGCACGCGGCAATATAGCTCATGAGTTGAGCCGTCTGTTATGGCTGCGGACAGAATCATCAGCGGTCCGGCAAAAGCAAGAAAAAAATTTGCTTTTTGACATCATATGCGTTTTGACGGGAGAGGTGTATTCAAAGGAATCGCGCCTTCCTCCTTCGCCGACAGAATGTCCGAGCCAGAAGAGGCTTCGGCGGACAAGAAAGGCGCTCGCACATTCAATACACAAATCTCAACTTGGCTCGGCAAGCTCAGCACAAGAAGGCACTCGCACATTGAAAGCGGTGCGCAAGCAAGAGTGTCTGCGGCCCGGACACTTTTGTCTGCCGCGCAATTAGAATGGGCAAGGCTTGAAGAGCGGGCGCTAAGGACTTATAATAGGCGGGAAGAAAAGTGGATGAGGGAACGGAGGAGTTGCTTTTATAGATGTCATTTTTCGGAGAGTTTGCGAAGAAGATTTTCGGGTCCAAGAATGAGCGCTTGCTCAAGCGGATTCGTCCGCTGGTGGATGCGATCAACGCGCTGGAGCCGAAGGTTGAGGCGATGAGCGACGAGGAGTTGGGGGCGCAGACCTGGGTATTGCGCGGCCGGATTTTTGATCAGGCCTTCGGGTCTGCCCAGGACTGGGAGGCGTTTCAGCCCCGGCTCAATGAACTGACTGACGAGGACTGGACCCGGCTTCAGATGAAGCTGGATGAGCTTTTGCCGGAGGCCTTTGCGCTGGTGCGGGAAGCGGCCAAGCGCACGCTCGGGCAGAGGCATTTTGATGTGCAGATGATCGGGGGCGTGGTCTTGCACCAGGGCATCATCTCGGAGATGAAGACCGGGGAAGGCAAGACTCTGGCCTCTACCAGCCCGATTTATTTGAACGCGCTTTTGGGCCGGGGCGTGCATATTGTCACGGTCAACGATTACCTGGCGCGCAGAGACTCGGAATGGATGGGCGGGATTTATAAGATGCTCAATCTGACCGTGGGCGCGCTCCAGCACGATGACGACGACCAGGCCCGGCGGGAGCTATACCGGAGAGACATCCTTTACGGGACCAACTCCGAATTCGGGTTTGATTATTTGAGAGACAATCTAAAGCATCGGCTGGAGGATATGGCCCAGCGCCAATCGCTTTATTACGCGATCGTGGACGAGGTGGACTCCATCTTGATTGACGAGGCGCGCACGCCTTTGATCATTTCCGGAGAGGTGGAGCGGGACGAGAACTCGTTCGCGGAGCTGGCTCCGGCGATTGACCGCCTGGTGGCCAAGCAGAGGACGGTGGTGAAGAGGATTTTCCGCGAGGCCCAGCTCTTAAAGGACAAGCCGGAGAAGGAGGACGAGTATTATTACAAGCTGCTCCAGGTGCAGGTCGGGGACCCCAAGAACAAGGAGCTGTTCACCCTGATCACGGAGAACAAGGAGACCAAGAAGAATATGGAGCGGGTTCAGAGCGGACTCCGGATGAACAAGGAGGAGCATAAACTTAAACAGGGATTGCTCTGCGCGCTTAACGAGCGGGATAATGCCATTGAGCTGACCGACGAGGGGCAGACGGAGATGATCGGGTATATCGGCGATGTGTTTGTTTTGCCCGAGCTTTCCGAGGCGGAGCAGGGGATTGAGACTGACGAAAAGTTGAGTTTGGAGGACAAGCTTCGGGCCAAGGAGAGCTTGCACCAGGAGTACCAGACCAAGTCGGAAAAGCTTCATTGCTTGAACCAGTTGCTCAAGGCCTACACGATGTTTGAAAAGGATGACGAGTATATTGTGGAGGAGGGGAAAGTGGTGATCGTGGACGAGTTCACCGGCCGGAAGATGGAAGGCCGGAGATACTCGGACGGATTGCACCAGGCGATTGAGGCCAAGGAAAAACTCACGATCCAGAAAGCCAGCCAGACCATCGCCACCATCACCATCCAGAACTATTTCCGGATGTATAAGAAGCTGGCCGGGATGACCGGGACCGCGGACACCGAGGCGGAGGAATTCGGGAAGATTTACAAACTGGATGTGGCGGTGATCCCGACGCATATGAAGATGATCCGGAAGGATCACCCGGATGTGATCTACAAAACCGAGAAGCAGAAATTCCAGGCCGTGGTGCGCGAGATTGAGGACGCCTATAAACGGGGCCAGCCGGTCCTGGTCGGGACCACCTCGGTGGAAAAATCGGAGTTTCTACACCGCTTGCTCCGGAACAAGAAGATTCCGCACCAGATTTTGAACGCCAAGCATCACGAGCGGGAGGCCGAGATCGTGTCCCAGGCGGGAAGGAAATTCGCGGTGACCATCAGCACCAATATGGCCGGCCGGGGCACGGACATTATTTTAGGCGGCAACCCGGAGATGATCGCCAAGACCCTGTCGCGGGGGGATCAGGAGAAGTATGCTCAACTGCTCCAGCATCATCAGGGCAACTGGGAAACCGAGCACAAGGAGGTGGTCTCTTTCGGCGGACTCTATGTGATCGGAACCGAGCGGCACGAGTCCCGCCGGATTGATAATCAGCTTCGGGGCCGGTCCGGAAGACAAGGCGACATGGGCCAGAGCCGGTTCTTCCTTTCGCTGGAAGACGATCTGATGAGGATTTTCGGCTCGGACAGTTTGGCAAAAATTATGAACCGGATCGGGATTGAGGACAACGAACCGATTGAGCACCGATTGGTCTCAGGCGCCATCGCGCGCGCGCAGGGGAAGGTGGAGGCGCAAAATTTTGAAATCCGGAAGCGGCTTCTGGAATATGACGATGTGATGAACAAACAGCGCGAGATCGTGTATAAGTTGCGCCACGAGGCGATCCAGTCCGGGAACATCCGGGAGCGGGTGTTTGAGTATATGGACTATCTGGCCGAAAACATTGTCTATGAATTCGGGGACGAAAAAACCCCGGCCAATGAATGGGATTTCAGGAGTCTGACCGCTAAAGTCATCCGGCAGTTGGGAGTGCTGATTGATTTCAACGCCCAGCCTTTGGAAGTCGTCACTCCCCAAAGTCTAAGTGAGTTGATCCGCGCCAAAGCCCGGGAAACTTATCAGCGAAAAACCGAGTTGGCCGGGGACGAGCCGTTCCGGAATTTTGAAAAAGATGTGTTCCTTTTTACCATTGACACCCTCTGGCAGGATCATCTCCTGGATATGGATCATCTCAAAGAGGGCATCGGCTTGCGCGGTTACGGCCAGCGTGATCCCCTGATTGAATACAAGCGCGAGGCGTTTGAGTTGTTTGAGGAATTCCAGGGAAAGATTGCGGAGGAGTTGATTCAAAAGCTCGCCTTAGTCCAGATCTCGGCGCCCAAGGCGCAGATGCGCGGAAGAAGGCCGATGGTCAGGCCCCTGGCAATGAGGCACGATGAAGCCAGCGCGATCGCCGCGGCCGCTGCGGCTTCTGGAGCCGGCGGAGGAGATGCCTCAATGGCTGCGGCCGCAGGCGGTCCCGATGGCAGAATGCCTGTCCAGCCTGCCCAGGAAAAAGTTGCGCCCATCCACCGCGCCAATCCCAAGGTGGGCCGGAACGACCCCTGCCCGTGCGGCTCGGGAAAGAAATACAAGCATTGCTGTTATCCTAAATACGGGTAACGGTTCACGGTAAACGGTACACGGCAGCGTCAGGCCCCGCGTTTCGCGGGATGCCTGACCGTGGCACCCTTCAGGGACGCCGCTACCGGCTTTCGGCAAGGCTTCAGAGGACAAGTTAGGCGCGATTCCAGGGGTCCTGCCTGCGAATAGAGAAACTTAGTGCTTCGGTTCGCAAATACTATGACATATTTTCTCTGCTCGCCAAAGCTGATTTGCTCTCTCAGCACTAAGTCCTGAGTAAATAAGTTCGTCACTGAACTTATGAACCGAAGGACTTAGCGGTCAACGCAGGATGAAAGCCCGCGGCGCAACTTTCAATATAAATTTCTAGCTCGCGATCAGCGGGATGAAATCAAACTTGGTTACATCCACCAATCCCTGGTCCGTGATCTTGAGCTCGGGGATAACCGGAAGGGCAAGGAAGGACAGGGTCATAAAAATATTGTCCAGCGGAGTGCCCTGCGCCTTGGCCTGGGTTTTGACCTTCTGGTAGCTCGCGGCAACCTGCTTCGCCGATTTTTCGCTCATCAGACCGGCCACTTCCAAAGAATGAAAAACTTTCTTCTTGCCCGAAACCGCGATCATTCCTCCCCCGGTCTCGGCCAGGTGATTCACCGCTGATGCCATTGCCCGGTCATCCACTCCCACCACCATCAGGTTATGGGAATCGTGCCCGACCGTGCAGGCAACTGCGCCTTTCTTGATTCCCAGTCCCTTGACCAGTCCGAGCGCGAATTTTCCGGTCGCCCGATGTCTTTCAATCACCGCGATCTTGGCCAGATCTCTTCCCGGGTCAGCCTTGAACTCGCCCTCCTGCACCAAAATTTCCAGCACCAGCTTCTTGGTTAACAAACTGTTGGGTATTGCTTCAATCACATTCACTTTCATCCCGCCGGTGGCGGGACCGGAGGAGGGCGATTGGATCCTGAAATCCTCGGGCGTAAAAGTTTTGCCCAGATTCACGGTGTTGAGAAATCCTTTAAAGCTGGATTTGCGCTCTTTGCCGATCAGCCTTCCGGATTTTGCCACCAGCTTGCCCCGAACCAAAACCTGATCAACCTTCAGCGTCTCCAGATCCTGGAACACCACCAGGTTGGCGCGATACCCTTCCCTTACTTCCCCGATCGGGCTCTCTTTCACCAGCTTGAAAAACCGCTCAAAATATTTGCCCGGATTCAGGCAGGCCAGCCGGAGCGCGATCATCGTCGCCTGATCCAGATTGAGCACGGAATTTTCCAAAATAATCTCCCGTGTCCGCCGGAGCGTCCGATCCAGATGCCCGTCCGCTTCCAGCTCAAAAGCCTCCAGGTCGTCCGAGCAGAGCATCAATCGGTTCAGGTTGTCCTGATTTTTGATGAAGCCGGGAAGGATTTTATTCAAGTCCTTGCTCGCGCTCCCATATCTCATCGCCACATACATCCCGGCCCGGCTTTTCTCCAAAGCTTCCTCGTAGCCGGTTGACTCATGGTCCGACATAATCCGGAGGATGCCGTCCTTTTTCCCGTTTGTAATGTAGCTTACAAGATCAGCGCCGCCCACCAGCGGACAATGACCGTCCACGATCTTGCCCTGCCCATAGACCAGGTCCACCTTGGCCCGCGCGTCCCCGAACCCGTGAATGATCCCCGGGAAATTCATCATCTCGGCCAGGCCATAGGCCCGCGGATGTGCGATCAATCTCTTAATATCCTCTAAAGTCACCTCAGCGCCAGCGTCTTCCAGGTGCGTGGCCGGAACGCAACTCGGAATCCCCACATACAGATCCAGCGGAACAATCTCGGCCAGTTTCAAAAACAGATCAATCCCTTCCTTCCGAACATTAGCGATTTCGTGCGGGTCAACGAAGATGGCGGTGGTGCCGTGGACCACCGCGGCCTGGGCGAACTCCAGCGGCGTGAGCATACTGCTCTCAATATGCAGATGCGCGTCAATCAATCCCGGCGCCAGATACTTCCCTTTCAAATCCAGCACCTCCGATTTCAGTCCGCGCGCCTGGAGCCCGCCAACCGGCGCGATCTGTTTGATCAATTCCCGCTCAATCAAAACATCCGCACTCCTGATCTTCTGATTCTCCAGATCAAACACCCGACAATTCTTCAGCAAGAGTCCGGCCATCTTATCCTCCTGTCCCTGATTATTTTTTGCCCTTTAAATAATACTCCTCCCGCACGATCGCCAGATAAGGCAGGGCGCGAAAATCGTCTCCCGCGTCAACCCCATACCCGGCGACCCACCGATCCGGAATCGTGAACCCCACCCAGTCCAGCTTGAGCCGCTTCCGGATTTCACGCACCCGCGGAGTCGGATGACCCAATCGCTTCTCCAGCAGAGCGCAAATCTTCACATCCTTCACCCCGGCTTCTTCCAGAAGCCACTCCTTGACCGCGGACAGCGTAAACCCCTGGTCAACAATATCCTCCGCGATCAGAATCTCTTCTCCGCTCAAGCCGGTGGGCGCAAAAATAATTTTGACCTGGCGGGAAACCTCACCCTCCTGTTTGAGCTCCTCGCCGTAGGTGCGAGCCTTGATGGATAGAATCCGCAGTTCCGGGCCCTTGGCGTTAAAAATCTCGCGCGCCAGATCCAGGGCAAACATCCCGGCGCCTTCCAGGATATAAATCAGCTTCAGGCGGTCCCGCTTTTGATAATGTTTCGCGATCTGTCGGGCTAAAGTCTTTACCCGCGCCTCAATCACCGCCCGCGTGATCAGCACGCGCTCAATCCGGTTTTGCATTATCTCCGGAACCCTTTCCCGGTCCCGCTTGCCCGCGCATACCCCCTCCACCGGCACCCGGATGGGCCGATCCGTTTGCTTTATTATTTTCATCGCCATTCCCTTTCCCGGCCTTGAGTCCTCCTTGCCCCTTCCTGATTCTAATTCAGTTCTTTTGGGTTGGCAAAGCTTTTCCCCTCCGCGGATGCCGGCGGGTTTTCAGAGTTGAATAATGAGGAATCGCGACTAAAGTCGCCCGGACAATAACGATTGGAGGGTTTGCAGGGTTTCCTCAAATTCTTTCAGAAGGCGCTGGATCAATTCGGCGCAAGCAGGCTCGTCCTGGATCAATCCGGCGATCTGTCCGGCCATAATGGACCCGTTCTCGGCGTCGCCCTGGACAAAGGCGAGCTGCATTTTGCCGGAGCCGAACATAGCCATTTCCATTTTGGATTTTCCCGTATTTTCCATCGCGGCGAATTGCTCGGACATCGGGTTGCGCAGGCACCGGACCGGAAGGCCGGTGATGTTGCCGGTGACCAGGGTGTCCTCGGCTCTGCTGGCGATGATTTTTTTCTTGATGTTGGGATGGGCCGGGGATTCCTTGGTCACGATGAAGCGGGTGCCCATCTGGATTCCTTCCGCGCCCAGGGCGAAGGCCGCGGCCATTCCCCTTCCGTCGGCGATACCGCCCGCGGCCACGAGCGGAATCTTCACCTGGTCCCGCGCCTGCGGGATCAGGGCCATGGTGCTCATTAGTCCGACATGGCCTCCGCCTTCACAGCCGGAAACGATGACGCCGTCGGCGCCGTCCTTTTCCGCGCGCACCGCGGATGAAATGGTGGGCACGACCGGAAAGCTCATTACTTTGCCGGGCTTCAAGCGGTCAATGATCTTTTTGGGGTTGCCGGTTCCGTAAGTTGCGACCAGGACTTTTTCTTCAATCAGCACTTCCAGGATTTCCTGGATCATCGGATGAAGGGAAATAATGTTGACGCCGAAGGGCTTGTCCGTGAGCTCGCGCACTTTTCTGATCTCGGCGCGCATCTGCTCGGGCATAAAAATGGTTCCGCCGATGATGCCCAGTCCGCCGGCGTTGCTCACTGCGGCCACCAGCGGGGCAAAGCTGACCCAGGCCATAGCGCCCTGGAGGATGGGATATTCAATCCCGAAAATATCGCACACTCTGGTTTTCAAAATGGTCATCCTCCTAACATTCGGAATAAAATCCCGGCGCAGATGGCGGATGCGATCTGGCCGGCGACATTCGGGGCCATTGCCTGGAGCAGAATGAAATTGTGCGGGTCTGCCTCGGTGGCCACCATCTGGACCACGCGGGCGGAATCCGGGAGCGCGCTCACGCCCGCGGCGCCGATCAGGGGGTTGATCTTGTCCCGGCTGACCAGGTTGATCAGCTTGGCAAAGAGGACGCCGCTGGCGGTGGAGATGGCAAAGGCGGTCGCGCCGAGAAGGAAGATCAGGAGGGAGCGGTAATTCAGGAATTTATCTCCGGTTGCGCTCACACCCACGCAGAGACCGATCAGGATGGTGGTGATGTCGGTAATGGAAGTTCGCGCGGTTCGGGCAAGCCGGTCGGTGACCCCGCTTTCCCGCAGAAGATTTCCGAACGCGAGCATTCCGAGCAGCATCGCGGCTCCCTGTGAAATCAGGCTTCCGATCAGGAAAAAGGAGATCGGGAAGATGATTTTAAGGAGGCGGGAAGGCTCGGCCTGGGTGTGGTTCATTTTGATCCGGCGTTCCTTTTTAGTGGTGAGGAATCTCATAATCGGCGGCTGGATCACGGGCACGAGCGCGATGTAAGAATAGGCGGCGATGATGATGGGCGCGAGCAGTTCGGGCGCGACCAGGGAAGTGAGAAAGATCGCGCTGGGGCCGTCGGCGGCGCCGATGATTCCGATGGAGCCGGCCTGCTGGGGGCTGAATCCGATCAGGATCGCGATGATGGTGGTGGTGAAAATTCCGAGCTGGGCCGCGGCGCCGATCAGGATCAGCCGGGGCCGCACCAGGAGCGGTCCGAAGTCGGTCATAGCTCCGATTCCGAGGAAGATCAAAGCCGGGTAGATGCTTTTGTCCAGGCCCCAGTAGAGATAATAGAAGGGGCTTTGGGGACTGTAGGCATCGGTTGAGAAGACTTCTTTGCCGCTGATGACAATGGCCGGGATATTGCCGATCAAGATTCCCAGGCCGATGGGCAGGAGCAAAAGCGGTTCATATTTTTTTTGGATCGCCAGGTAGATGAGCAGGCCTCCGATCAACATCATCACGATCTCTTTCCCGCCCAGTTGGGAAAAGCCGAACAGAGACCAGAGATGAAATCCGCCCTGACTCATTTTCCCGCCACCTCAATGCTGACCAGGGCCTGGTTGAGCTTGACCACTTCGCCTTCCTTAATAAAAACTTCCTTGATCCGGCCCGAGGCGCTGGTCACGATATTGTTCTCCATTTTCATTGCTTCAATTACCAGGACAATGTCTCCTTCTTTTATGCTACCACCGGGTTTGACCAGGATTTTTCTGATCTCGCCCGGAATCGGCGCTCGGATCATTAAAATGCCGGCAATCTCACTCCCGGTGGAGATTTGTTGCCGGACCACCATCGGAGTTTCCGGGGCGGTTGCGCTCCGGTCAGAATGAACCGATTTCAGCTCCACCTGGTATTCCTGGCCATTTATTACCACTTTAAAAATATGGCCGGGCTCGGCTTCCACTTCCACCTGATAAGTCCTGCCGCCAATCTCTAATTCATAAGTCTTCAAGTTTCGCTCCTTCCTGAAATCTTCCAGGCCGAGGGCTTTTTAAATTCCAGCTGCAATGGCGGAGAAAGATATTCTTGCTCTTCCTTCAGATATTTTTCGATCGCCACCCCGATCACTGCGGCCAGCTCATCCGGCAATGGCTTATCCGCCTGGATTTTGTTTGCTTCTTTTTTCAAAGCCGACCGCTGATACATTAAAAACGCCCGGAGAATGAAATAGAGAAAGATCAGCGAGCCGAAAGTAACTCCGATGCCCACCAGCGCCAGATATAAACCGAATTTCAAAGCTTGTTCCTGCGCCATCATCAGCCGCTCCTGCTTTCTTTCCAGGATTGGAGCCAGCCCTTAGCCTTCTCCAGGGCACGCTCATTTATCCTGAGCCGATGCATTCCCTCTTTGACCCAGAACAGTTCTTTGGGCGCTTTGGCCTTTTCATAGAGCATCTGGGCGTGGCGGGCCGGCACAATCTCATCTTTTTCTCCGTGGATAATCAAGATCGGCCTGGGGCTCAGCTGATCCACCCAGTTGATCGGAGCGATTTCCTCAAATTCCTTCAGCCATCCGGAAACCGATTTCGGGAAATCCGGGTCGCGGATCAGTCCGATTTCCCGGAAGGACTTGAGCCAGAGTTCAAGGTCCTTCTCAATCTCCAGCGCGGAGAAATGAGCCGGCGAGCTTACCGAGGCCAGCGCGGAGATTCTGGGATCCCGCGCGGATTGGTAAATGGCCACCGCGGCCCCGCCGGAAAAGCCGAGCAGGGCGATTTTCTCCGGATGATGATTTTGCGCGAGCCAGTCCAGCACGGCTTTCAGATCCTGGCTCCAGCCCAGGATCTGAAAATTCCCTTCGCTCTCCCCGGCGCCGCGAAAATTGAAAAACAAAGCCAAGAAACCCATCTCCGCAAAATTTCTGGCCAGAGGCAAATACCCCGGGTCATCGGGAGCGGGTTTGCTCCGCGGGATCCCGTGGAGAAGAATCACCGCCGGCGCGGAAGTTTTTCCTTCGGGCTGGAAAATTCTGCCCCGGATCTTGATCCCGTCCGATTTTATTTCAAATTTTTCTTCTCTCATCTTCAGTTAAAAATATTAGTCTCAACCCTGCTAAAAATCAAAAGGACCGCCGAAAGAAAAAAAACCATCAGGGTCGGCGCTTTAAATTAAAGATTTTGGTGCTATAATCACTGGCTGATCGTTTTTGTTTTTGATAAACCTTTCGGCCTGATCAAAGGCAAAAGCGGGTTGGGAGCAATGAGGAAAGACTATCAAATATCCGGTTGTAAGATTGTGGAAGGAGGTTCATCGGAGCCATATCCGATTTGGGTGTTTATTGATCCGGACAAAGATGAAAAGCGATATCTGGTTGAAGAACTCAAGATTGATGAGCATACCTTAAATTCCTCCCTGGATCCGGACGAGTTGGCCCGTCTGGAATTTGAGCCGGATCATATCGCCTTGATTTATAAACGGCCTAAAAATTATTCGGGCAAAGATCAATTCCTGTTCAAGACCGGATCCAGCGGCGTCTTTTTGTTCAAGGACCGGATGGTGATGGTATTGAGTGAAGATATTCCTTTGTTTGACGGCAAGCAGTTCACGCGGGTGGTTGCGCTGAACGATCTTTTGCTGAAACTGCTGTTCCGGTCGGTTTACCATTTTCTGGAGCATTTAAAAATCATCAGTATGATTTCGGACGAGCTGGAGCAGAAAGTCAACACCTCCATGGAGAATAAATATCTGATCAATATGTTCACCCTGGAGAAGAGCCTGGTCTATTATCTGAACGCGATCAATTCCAACAGTATGCTGATAGAAAAGCTCAAGATGAACGCGGTGAAAATCGGGTTCACTCCGGAAGAGACTGAGTTTCTGGACGACCTGGTGATTGAAAACAACCAGTGCATTAAGCAGGCGGAAATCTATTCCAACATCCTGGCCAGTCTGATGGATGCCCGGGTTTCCATCGTGAGCAATAACCTGAACATCCTGATTAAAACCCTGAACATCATCACCATCGCAATTATGGTGCCGACCTTGGTTGTCAGCGCCTTTTCAATGAATGTAAAAATTCCCATTGCCTATCATCCGCAGGCTTTCTGGATGATTATGGGCATGGCCACGGTTTCCGTGATCAGTTTAATGATCCTCTGGTATTACAAGCGCTGGTAAAGATCACAACTAAGCCGCTGAAAAATCTCTCTAATCCCGAAAAAGTTGACTATCAGCCAAAAAGCCATTAAATTAGAATTTGATTAGAAAAGGGTTAAATTCTAACTAAAGGGGAAAAATGGGACTGGGAAAACTTCTGGAGCAAAGGGCCAGGACCGAAAAGGATCGCATCTTTCTATATTATGAAGGAGAGCGATGGAATTACGGGGAATTTTTCCAGCGGGTTCAGGCCCTGGCCGGCGGACTGATAGAGTTTGGTCTGAAGCCCGGGGACCGGGTTGCGCTTTATCTGGGCGCTTCTCCGGAATTTATTGAATCCTTCTATGCGGTGGTTTATGCCGGCGGGGTGGTGCTTCCGATCAATTATCAATGGAAAGCAAGCGAGCTGTCTTTTGCTCTGAAAAATTCCCAAGTCCGTTTTCTGATCTTTACCTCAGAAAAGGCTGAAGAGATAAAAAAACTTGACTTTTCGGGATTGAGCCTGGAAAGAGTAATCATCGTTAACGGGAAAGCTCAAGAAAATTGGGTGGATTATTCAAGGCTTTTCTCCCATAGAGCGATTTCCCCGAGGGATGAAACCGATGCCCAATTGGCGGGAATCATCTACACTTCCGGCGCCACGGGCAATCCCAAAGGGGTGATGCTCTCGCATAAAAATTACCTGGCCAATTTAAGCCAGATCAACGCGATCCTGGATATTCGCGAGACCGACCGGTTCCTGGGCATTCTTCCCTTTTTCCATGTTCTGGGCCTGATGGTTTTGGTTCTCCTCCCGATTTACAGCGGAGCCAGCCTGGTGCTGTTCTCGGAGTTTTCCACCAGAAAAGTCCTGACCGCGCTTCGGGATTTTCAGATCACCGTGTTTGCGGGCGTGCCCACGGTTTATGCTCTGCTCAACAATTTGCCCAATGATCGCCTTTGCCAGCTTTCGGGTCTGCGGTATGCGCTTTGCGGCGGCGCGCCCTTGCCCTCTGAAGTTCTGGAAGAATTTGAGAGGAAATATAAAGTTGAGTTGCTGGAGGGATACGGTCTGAGCGAGGCCACTTGCGCCTGTACTTTAAATCCGCCGGAGGGCAAGAAAAAATCCGGCTCCGTGGGACCGGCGCTTCCGAATCAGAAAATCAAGGTGGTGAATGAAGCGGGAGAAGAACTCGGGCCCGGAGAGGTTGGCGAGCTCTGGATTGCCGGGGAAAATGTGATGCTGGGCTATTTCCAAAATCCGCGGGAGACCGAAAAAGTTTTTGCCGAGGGCTGGCTGAAAACCGGCGATCTCGGGTATTATGACCAGCAGGGATATTTTTATCTCAAGGGCCGGAAAAAGGAGATGATTATCCGGGGCGGGGAAAATATTTATCCGCGCGAGATTGAGGAAGTCCTGGCGAGCCATCCTGCTGTCGGCGAAGTGGCCGTGATCGGAATTCCGGATCGGGTCTGGGGAGAAGAAGTGATGGCGGTGATAGTGCCGAAAGATAATCCCGGAATTAAGGTCAAGATTCTGGAAGATTTTTGCCGTAAACATCTGGCCAATTATAAATGCCCGAAGCTCTGGCAGATCATTCCGGAAATGCCCAAATCCGCCACCGGAGAGATTCTCAAGCAAAGGCTTCTGGAAAAATATCAGCTCGGTCAGAAATGAATGCCTAAAATACTCCTGGTCAATCCCTGGATTTATGACTTTGCCGCCTATGATTTCTGGCTGAAGCCCATTGGCCTGCTTGCGCTGGCGGAAAGCCTTGGACAAGAAGGATTTGAAATTGAGCTGATTGATTTGACCGACCCGTTTCTGGTTCAGGAATCTCCGCTTCCCGCTCAGTTGAAAAGGATGTCGGATGGGCGGGGCAAATTTTTTTGCGAGGAGATCCCCAAGCCGGCGCCTTTAAAAAGCATTCCCAGAAGATATAAAAGATACGGAGTGCCTCCAGCTCAAGCCGAGGCTTTGCTCGCAAAAGTAAAAAAGCCCGATGCGATTCTCCTGGCAACAACCATGACCTACTGGTATCCGGGTTATGTTCAGACCGCGGAACTGCTCGGGGGGATTTTTAAAAATATCCCGATGGTTGCCGGCGGGCTTTATGTCACCCTTCTTCCCGGGCATGCCAAAAGAAATTTGGCGGTGGATTTTTTCTGCGTTGGGGATTATGAGATTGCCCTGGCGGAGATCTCGGAAAAAATTTTCGGGTTCGCGCCGGTGCTTAAAAGCCCGGAGCAAATCCGACTCGGGCTGGAGTTTTATCCCGGGCTGGCTTACGGCGTGATCATTACCGGCCGGGGCTGTCCCTTCCGATGCAAGTATTGCATCAGTTGGAAATTGCATCCGCATCTTCGGAGAAAATCCCCGGCGATGGTGGTGGAAGAAATTATCTGGCAGGTAAAAACTCTGGGGGTAAAACATATTGCATTTTATGATGATGCGCTTCTGATCGGGCCGGGAAAACATATTATGCCGATCCTGGAAGGAGTGCTCCGGGAAAACCTTTCCGTGACCTTTCATACGCCCAATGGCTTGCATTTAAAGCCGATGAGCAAGGACCTGGCTGTGCTGATGAAAAAGGCGGGATTCGGCGTCATCCGCTTCGGCCTGGAAACCGCGGACCCGAATCGGCAGAAAATGCTCGGGCCCAAAGCCGGGATTGATGATCTGGCTCTGGCATTGGATTACCTGGAAAAAGCTGGTTTTGCCAGAAAAGAAACTGGAATTTATATGCTCGCGGGCCTTCCCGGCCAAAGCGCGGAGGAAATTGAGCGGGATATACGATCGGTAAAAAAACTAGGAGCAAGACCTTATCTCTCTGAATATTCACCCATTCCCGGAACTGATCTCTGGCCGGAAGCGATCTCTTCTGCCCGCTTTGACTTTGTCAATGAGCCGCTGTTCCAGAATTGCTCTCTCCTCTCCTGCGCCCATCCTTCCATCACTCCCCAGAAACTCAGCCGGCTCAGAGCGCTTTGCAAAGAATAGATTTTATTTTATGGCCGAAAGTCAGTCAGCGGAATTTTCTTTGAGAAATTTTTCAATCCCGGAAAAGCTCCTGAGACCATCAATGGCGCCGAGCTTCAAAGTGGACATCCCGGCAAAGGCATTGGCGAACCTGACCGCCTTGACCATTTCCGGCTTTTCCGGCGGCACCCTGGAAAACCTGGTCAGCCAGGCGATCATTGCGCCGGCAAAAGCGTCTCCGGCGCCGGTGGTGTCAATGGGCTTGAATTTGAAAGCCGGAACCGAGCCTTGATATTTCTCAGTCGCAAAAAAGGCCCCCTTCCTGCCCAGCGTTATTACCACGATTTTCGCGCCGTTCCGGATCAGCGTCTCCGCGCCGTTTTCCAACTCTTTAGTGTCAGTCAGAAAAGCCAGCTCCTCCTGATTGAGCTTGATCAAATCCACTTTCGGGATCAACGACCAGCTGATTTTTTTCAGCGCCCGATGATCTTTCCATAAATGAAATCTTAAATTCGGATCAAAACTTAAAAGCGCCCCGGCCTTCTCCGCCATTTCAATCGCGCGCAAAGTCGCGCTCCTTACCGGCTCAACCGAAAGCGAAATCGTGCCGAAATGAAAAACCTTGATGCCCTGAAAAGCTTCTGCGCTAATTTCCTCTGCTTCAAGCATCCGGTCCGCGCCCGGAGTGCCGTAAAAGAAAAAGCTCGGGTTCCGCCGGGAATCCAAGGCCACCAATACCAGCGCGGTTAAATGCTCTTTAGTGGTGCAAATCCAGGAAACATCCACGCCTTCATTCTTCAAAAAATCCAGCATCATTTGTCCGAACGGGTCCGATCCCACCTTGCTGATCAACCCGACCTTCACCCCCAGCCTTGCCAGACCAACCGTCACATTGCAAACCGCTCCGCCCGGAGCCAGCCGGTAATCCCTGGTATCCTTCCAGCCCCTTCCCGGCTCCAAAGACACCAGGTCAACCAGCGCCTCGCCCAGACACATTACCTCATTCGTTTGCCCGGCCTTCATTGGTCCGCTCGCAAACTATCATAACTCCGCACGATTGGTCAAGCCTGTCAATAGTGAGCAGTGGACAGTGGTTAGTGGTAAGGCGTTCCATTGCAAATCAATTACTTGCATCAACCGAGCCTGGGACACTCCTTCAACGTCAAACCGCTTTCGTTGTCAAAAAGCAAATATTTTTTTCTTGCTTTTGCCGGACCGCTGATGATTCTGTCCGCGGCCATAACAGACGGCTCAACTCATGAGCGCTATTGCCGCGTGCCACACGCCTCAAGTTCCGTCCGGCTCGCGCTGAAATTTACCCACGCAAGCCCCAATCCATTTTTACCGCAAAGGCGCAAAGGACGCAGAGAATTCAAATCAAAATCATTTCCAATGCAAATAATTTCTCTGTTCTTTTGCAAAAGATTAGGTGAAGGGCTCCGCCCTTCCCGTGGGACGCATCTATGAAAGAACCATTACAATCGGTGTCCCGCCTTGGGGCGGGACTCGCTGTCCTGCATCCGAACTGAACTCCGGCATCATGATGCATAGAAGTTATTCGAAGCTGAATCTAATGGTCCTTGAGGCTTTTGGACGGTTCCGCCTTTCGGGTTCCGGGTTTGAATTCCCGAATTCCGAAATCCTAACTCCGAATTACACATCTGCGCCTTGGCTCTGTCGCGCGTGATGACGATGAGCACTTGAGTTGACGCCGCGATCATCCAGTCGGATGGGTCTTCTCCGCAATAGCAGAAAAGAACAATGATGTCAATAATCGTAGGGGCGTATTGCTATACGCCCGTTCCAAAAAGAGCAGAGATAAAATCTTTACCGCAAAATTGGGAACTTTATCCTGTTATTGCTCAATGACAATTTTTGTCAAGTCACTAAAACTTTTCATTTCATATTCATTCCATTTTTCTTGCCGGACGAAGAGAGCAAAATATTTAATTTGAGTTTCCATTTTTGAAGCGTCTTCGCACCAGGTTTTCAAGCGTTCCCATTTCTTGGGATCTTTAATATCTTCCCTTCCCTTGGTCTCAACGATCCAGATTTCCTTATCATTCCTTTTAACGATAAAATCAGGGAAATATTTGGAAATGCTTCCATCGTTGGTTTGATATTCAATTCTGAATCCGGTGCTTTCAGAATTCTTGATGTATGATATAATGTCGCCGCATTTTTCCAGAAAACCGGCGAATTCCAGTTCAAAGGGGCTGTCGCCGATCACTTTATTGAAAATAGATTTTTCAGGAATGAGATAGGCCTGATTCTTGACGACAAAGGGACGGACCTTTCCAAACTTGATCCGATCTTTGATTTCGCTGCTGCCACGGTCTTTAATTGTAAGCGAATTTATGGCGGCCTTAAAATTTTCAAGAATCGCCCTGGTAGCTTCCGGCTCAGACAGGTTGCGTAAGGTATTCAAATCATTAAGATCAATCGGCTTTTCAAATAAATAATTTTCAACATATTCCTTGATTTTCCCAAAAAGCAAATCAAAACCGCCCACCAGCCTTAGCTCGCGCATCACACTTTTAGCGAAGAATCCTATTACATTCTGATAACTGACAGAATCCAGGCTATCCATGATGGTGCTATGACTGAATTTCTCACTGTCAATGTATTTGAAAATAATTTCTCTTTGTTGCTCAGGAGAGAAATTGATAATCCGAATTCGGGGACTGGGAAGGTTTTGAGGGTTCAACTCTTGCAAGTCTTTAAATTCCCGGTAGATTCTCGGGCTTAACACCGGAAGCTCAATATCTAATTTTTCCAAATCTTTCTTTTGATTATCCGTGTCAATTTCAACCACCAGCGGAGAATAATGTCCGGCTCCCGCCCCCATTGGGCGATAATCCAGTTCCACCCCTTCCACCTTGATGGATTCCACAAAATCAATAAAAGGCTCGGTCCCGATCACGCTTAATTTTTCCTGGGCGTCGCCAATGAACATCCTGCGCAACCCCCGGCCCAGGGTCTGCTCCGGCAAGATTTTCTCGGAGATTTATAGGGCCTCAAACCGACGATGGATACCACATTCCTGACATCCCATCCCTCGCGCAAAACCATCACCGAGACAATCGCTTTGTACGGATTTTGCCAGGCGTCAATTTCCCGGCTCAATTTTCTCAAATCATCCAGTTCTTTCTTGCTTTTGCCGGTGGCGGCCTCGGAAATTTCTCCATTTTGCTTGGTATGGATCACCAGCACGGCATCCTTGAACTCCGGGTATCGGCTTTCAAGATATTGCCCAACCTCATCGCAGTTCCGGGTGTCGTCGGTCATAACAAAAAGAACCGATTTTTTACCCGCTCCTGAAAACTCCTGGTAAACCTTTTTCCATTCCAGATAGCCAAGATGAAGATAATCCGCGTATTGCTCCGTGAACTTGCTGCTTTTCTTTTCCACTAATTTGGCGCGAGAAGCCGCGTCCGGCAGGACCGGGGTTTTAACCACGCCCTGCCTGATGGCCTCCACCAGCGGATAATCGCAAATCGTCTGAATAAAAATAGCGCCGTTGTCGTGCTTGGGCGTGGCGGTAAAGTCCAACTGAACCGAGAGCTTGCTGTCTTTTAACCTCAGTTGGTTGGAAATATCCTCAAGATTTTTGAACCAGGCCATTTCCGAATCATGAATATGATGAGCCTCGTCATTCATAATCACCAGGTCCGGCACCTTCCGGATGATCATGCCCAGGTCAACGCAGGACTCATTGGTCTTGCCGGTCGGCTTTTTTCCCAGAAAATAATCCGTGGTGTCCTGATCCTCAAAGCTCGGCTCTTTTCCACTCTCAAACACCCGGTGGATATTGGTCAGGAAGATATTGCCGGAATCTGAAACCAGATGGATTTCGTCCTGGATATGAATATTTAGTTGAAAATCATCCTTCCAATTCTGGCCCTGATACCCGTTTTCCGGAAGAATCGGGTCGGCAAAAAAGATTTTTAAGCCTTCAAAATCCGATCTCAAACGGTCCAGCACAATGATGTTGGGAGCGATAATCAGGAAATTGGTGGAAAGATCGGAACCGCTCTCATGCTTCTTATGAAAGTATGACCAGGCCAGCAAAAGGCTCATCACTTTGGTTTTCCCCGCGCCCGTGGCCATCTTAATCACATAGCGGGTCCAGTCCTCTTGGAACATTCCCTTGGAAACCGCGCTCGAGGAATCGTATTTGATCAAGGCATACGGGTCTCGCGCTTTTTCCATCTCGTAAAGCCAGATTACCGACTCCACGGCCTCGCGCTGGGAAAAATAATAGCGGAATGGCTCGGTGGCGCCGTCCGCCCTGGGAAGCAGGTGCTCGGTCTCAAACCAATGCCGGAGCAAAGCCTTGGTGGTTTCGCTTGCGTCCTCGTAACCTTGGTCCCGCCATTGTTTCACCCCCAGCCGGATCTTATGCACCAGGGGCGGAAGCAACATCTGATATCCCAGCTCCGCGATCATTTGTTGGCCCGGATACCATCTGAGATTGGGGTCTAAAATCGCGTAGGGATCAGGCGGGAACCGGGGATCAAGACCCATTAACCGGCCTCGCGCTCGAGCACTTCTTCCGCATGCTCTTTGTAATCTTCCAGGGATGGAAATTGTTTATCCGCAGCGCTGGTGATACGAATTATGTCTTTCCTGCTCAATTCTTCAAAATCTTCATGCACAATATGACTTTTAAATTTCAATTTATTCAATTGAAATGCCTGACAAGCAATTGTTGTAAGGCGTGCCTTGTCATCTGAATTTACTCCAAAAAGAAACACCGGGCTCGGCTTGATATCAAAAAGATAGTCCACTTCCAGATCATCCCTTTGCGGCAAAGGAAAAAAATTCGCTCGGGGATTATATTTATACAACTTTTCTTCAATATATTCCGCCAGCATTTCATGAAACAGGCTCTTAATGACTTCCCTTTTATAAAGCCGCATATTGGAGATTTTGGCGACGGCCTGGGCAAATTGCATCACGGCCGGATATAGCTGCTCAGGATTCACTTCCATAAAAATATTGCCCTTCTCCTCCCTTAAATGGTTCTCCACCAAAATCCTCTGAAAAATCTTTTCCTTGTTCGGTGTATCAAGCTCAAAAGTGTATGAAAGCCTCATCAGCGTCAATCCGTGATCACAGATCCTTATCTTGTCCCCGTTCCCGCCCTCTTCCAAAAAAATATCAATCATATCCCCATCTTCGTGATAAAGGGGTAGAAGAAGCTTCTGGATTCCAGGCCGCTTTTCCCGCAAACCCAGCCGGCCGTTGAATTGCTCCTTCAATTTTTCCAGATACCCATTATGCTCAATAATTTTCATTATTCCCTCCCTGGATTATCAAATAGGGGCATCGGCTTTTCAATTTTGAGGTAATCTTTGGCATTTTTGATGCCGGTAAATTGAACAAAATAATAAACCGATTCCTCAAACGAGGCATACTCCTTGGTTAAGCCGCTTGACTTCGGTTCCCGGTCTCCATCATTGATCCATTCCGCTTTTCCCTTATGAATATGATACCCAAAATGATCTTTTTTCAATAGTGCCGGGTCCTCGGTTTTTTCATGAGGGCCATTGCATCGAAAAAGCACCAAAGATTCCTTCTCATCTTTCGGATGAAAGATCAGCCCCACGGAAAAATCATCCGCAAAATCATCCGCTTTCCTTAAAAATACGCTGAATTTGTATTTGCCGTCCTCCGAAAGCAGGATTAGCCGTTTTCTCCAGTGGCCCCGATCCAGCGTCAAATCCTTTCTTTCCGCCTCGGTGATGATCTTGGGGCAGGAAATCAACTCCCCCAATTCCTCTTGAGTATATTCTTTCATACCCTGACCTCTATAACCTTGGTGGTGTCATTCCCGAAAATATCTATCACCTTCACCGCGATCCGGTATTTTCCTTTTTGCTCATACTCATGCCTGGCGCTCGCCAGTTCCAGCCTTCTATCCTTGCGGGTGCGGAAGCTCTGCCATTCGTTCTCAAAAATATAATTGCCGGTCCAGACCTCTTTTTCCTCGCCATTTTCCTTGAGCCGGATGATTTCCTTCTTGTCCTCGTAGTTGAAATCCACCGCCCAGTAGTCTATCCAGTCCGTCCATTTCCTGGTCAGGACCGTCCGGGTAACTTTCCCGGACTTGTCCTTGCCGATCTTTACCACCTGGCCCGATTCCACCGTTACTTTGGACCCGCCTTCTTTCAAACTTCCGGCAACCTGTTCCAACTCATCCTGCCGGTAATAAACCCCGAAATCCTTGAGCTCAACCCGCACCCCCTGTTTTTCCGCCACCGGCTTCACTTCCAGATACGCCACCTCGTAAAACTGCACCTGTCCCCTCTCAACCGCCCTCCGGTCAAAAACATCCTTCGGGATATATTTCAAACTCAAGGCCACGCCCTTTTTCTTCGCCTCGTCCTGGCATAACGGGCTTAGGCTCATCTCAAACTCAAACCCCAAAATATCAACCTTGCTGATCTTATATTTCCGGCAGGCATCCACTACCCGGTTCGCCAGGTCCAAAGTCACCGGAGCGTCAATCGGTCCCACTACCACCATCACCCCGGACTTCTTGCCGTGGAACTCCGGGTATTGAAAAACCCGCTCCGCCTTATACGCGCTTAAAATCAATCCCAGATAGTGCTCCTCCTTCTGGAGCGTGAGTTGCTTTTTCGCCTCTTCCGGCAGGCCCGGGTCTATCCCCACAAAATATTGCCGCTCATACTTGCCCAGATTCAAGATCTCAAAACTCCGAAAAGCCTTGCCCTGGTCCTTTAATTCCCGCTGGACCCCGATCAAACGCTTCCTTGTGGTGTGAATCGCAAACCGCCCCAAATCGCACCCGATCCACTTCCGACCCAGCTTTTCCGCTACGGCCAAAGTCGTGCCACTGCCACAGAAAAAGTCTGCAACCAAGTCATCTTTATTGGAAGAAGATCTTAAAATTCTTTCCAGAAGTGCTTCCGGCTTCTGGGTTGCGTAATCATTCCTTTCATCTGACATAGAATTTATTGGCGATATATCAGACCATAAATCCTCCATTGGATTTCCTTTGGATTGACCAAGATATCTTTTCAATCTTGGCATTTTTCCTGAGGTAAAAACGATTAGTCCTTCTTTCAGACCTTCATCAATTTTTTCTTGCGCCCATATCCAATGCTTGCCAGGTGGAGGAGCTATCTCACCTTTTTCACCAAATTTCCTTGGCACACCCTGCCCCGTTTGAGTAAAATCACAAAGCTGGTAATAATCACTTCGTTTTTCATCAAAATATTTATAATGTTTTTCCAATCTTTCTCTTGCCAAGGGAACAAATTGATGGTTGAAAATTGCTTCATTGCTCTTAGAATAAAATAGTATCGTATCAATAACATTCCCAAAAGAATTGCTTTGGCCTTTCGATGATCTTATTTTTTGCCATACTATTTCATTCCTTAAATTGGCCTTAGAAAAAGTTTCGTCAAGGCCTAATCTTAAATAGCTATTTACTCTCCAATCACAATGCACATAGATACTGCCATCGTTTGCCAGCAGGTCTCTCATCAGCTTAAGTCTTTCATAAATCATTGACAGGTATGAATCGGTTCCCTGTCCCCAGGTGTCGCGGTAGGCTAGTTCTTCAATCATACTCGGCTCTTTGGTAATAGTCTCTTCCCCGATTTCAATATCCACGGAGAAGTCGGCGCCCACATCAAAGGGCGGGTCAATGTAGATGAGTTTGATTCCGCCCTGGCTTTCAATTTCTTTGCGGAGCGGTCCGTTTTTCAAAGAGGAAAGCACGAGTTTATTATCTCCCCAGATCAGCTTATTGGTCCAGCCCGAGGTCTGTCTCCGGCTATGGGCGTCTATGGCAAAGAGGTTGTCGGTTTTGCCGGTTTCCGTTCGCGGCTCGTCAATATGCTCAATGGACTGGAAGGGGAGGACCACGCTGGTTACTTCCGGGCTTTTGCCCTTCCAGATCAGCTCGGTCTCGGCCGCGTCCGCGAACAACATCAGCCGGTATCTAGCCGGGATCGGCTCTCCCCGGTCAATCAATTCCTTGATCAGCTCCTTATCCTTGTCGGTAAGCTCCATCTTTCCCTTTTCCTCAATCTTTTATATCTTTTCCCGCCCAAATTGTCAATTGCGAGATTCCCCTTCGCTTTTGAGAATAGCACAGGTTAATGTCAGATTCGGTCATTCTTCTCCGCTAAAGCTACGCAGAACGGGGCAGGTCGCAGACCTTCACCACTTTTTTCAGCCCTTGAGCGATTTTGGTCCGTATGCAATCCGCCCCTACGGTGCGCTCGTTATTACCTAATTGATTACCCAATTCAATAGGTATTACCGATTTCGCCAAATTTTGGTCTTTTTCCAGGCGGCGTTCTGGCCTCGGCCCAGGCATTCAAGTTGTTTGCGGGCTTTGAGGTCTTTCAGAATTTTACGAATCATATCCAGGCTCACCCCCGGACAAGCGCGTTGCAGGTCGGCAATGCGGAAGACTTCGGACGCTTGCTGAATGCTGCGGATGACCAATTCGGTTTTTTCTCCGCGGACCGGAGGACTTTTTCCCAGGCGGTCCTCAAATTCCTGATAAGCGGTCTTCAAGATAAAAAGCAGGTAATTGATATATTGCCAGGGGTCGTGTTTGGCCTGATGCCATCCGCGGGAGCTTTGCTCCAGGGTCTCATAATACCGGTCCTTGTTCTGCTCAATCAATCGCTCCAGGCTGATATAACGGCCGACCCCGTATCCGAGTTGATAGCATTGCAGGAGCAGGAGCAGGCGGGACACCCTTCCGTTTCCGTCTCGGAAGGGATGGATGCAAAGGAAATCCAGGTTAAATCCCGCTATCGCCAACAAGGGATGCGCCCAGCGCTCCTTTTGGCATTGATCCCACAGGCTAATCAATTCGCGCATCGCACTCGGGGTCTCTTTCGCCGGGACGGTTTTGAAACGAATCCGCGAGCCGCCCTGGGGGAACTTTTCTATGATGTCCCCGTCTTTTTCCTTGAATCTGCCCGCGTCCCAAATCTCGCCGCGCGCCAGCCGGTGCAGTTCCAGGATGGACTTGGTCTTGAGCGGGATCTTGCCGGACTGATTATGAATCCATTTCAAGGCCGCCCTATATCCCGCCAGCTCCTCCTCGTTCCGGTCCTGAAGGATCGGCTTGCCGAAGATGATGGTGCCGACCCGTTTCCGGTCAACCTCCACCCCCTCAATCCGGTTGGACGAAATGGCGCTTTCAATCAAGGCGTGTTCGCGGAGCGCCTTGAGCCGCTGGGGAGACTGCCGGGTGAAAAGCTCCTCCTTGCCCCTGGCCTCGCCCAGGTCCGACAGATACCAGGAAACCGTCATCGGGATCTGGTCCAGCCCCGCGGAAAATTGCCGGAGGGTCATCATATTTTGATCACAACTCCCGCGATCACTTTTTTCTTGACCATTTTCTGGCTCCTTCATTTAAATTAAATCCCTTTCCCAATGATCGGTCAAATTAGATTATTCCGGGTCCACCTCAGGTAAGGATTTTGGGAACGGTTTGATGAAGGTTTTTGCCTGGGAGACTGCGAGTTCCAGGGCTTGGCGATCTTTCTGCTCATAATTTCTTGGTCTTTTCCAGGGCAAAGCCGATTTTTTTCGGTTTCCGTTGCGGAGGCGCCATCAATTGTTTGATCACCTTGACGATCTCCAGGATTTGACGGTCATGGGTGGCGAGTTTGCGCTCCAGTTCCGCGAACTTGATTGCCAGCTCCTTGTGGGTGGCGAGGAATTCGCGGATTCGGACAAATGCCCGGACCACATAGACGCTCATTTCCACCGCGGTCCCGGAATTGAGCACATTGGCGGCCATAATCGCGCCGTGCTCGGTAAAGGCATAGGGCAAATAGCGGCGTCCGCCATACCCGGAACTTGAGGTCACAAATTGTGACCTCAAGTTTGCGGCCTCTTCTTGCGTTAATTGGAACATAAAATCCTCTGGAAACCTATTCTGGTTGCGCTTCACCGCTTGATTCAGAACCTTGGTTTTGACTCCATAGATGGAAGCCAAATCTGAATCCAGCATCACCCGCTGTCCCCGGATCACCAGGATCAGGCTTTCAATCCGTTTTACCGGCACGATTTGTCCCTTAAGCGCCATTTCTCCATCCTTCCTTACAAACTTGATATCGCAATTTGCGACTTCAAGATGAAAGTCTGTTCTTTGGCGGGCCGACACCTATGGGGATATTACCCTCTTTATTACCCCTTTTTCAGGGTATTACCCTTTTTCCTTTTTCGGGATAATGGTATCACCAAACGGTTTCGTGATCCCATTATGGGATCAACCGCTCATTCCGGGTCCACCTGGGGCAAAGTTTTCGGGAATGGTTTGATGAAAGTTTTTGCCTGGCTCACCGCGAGTTCCAGGGCGTCAAAGAGGTCGTCGTGGTCGGCTTCGGGGAAGAGGATGAGTTCTTGAATCAAGTCGGAGGCGTCCTGTCGATCCTGTCCATCCGTGGGGGGATCGACAGGATGGACAGGATGGCGGGGGAAGAGGATTTCGGCGTTTTCAAACTTGGCCTGGAGCTGATAGGCGCGCGAGATTTTATCCCTGATGGTTTTAACCGACCTTACGGGCAGGCCTTCAGCTCTTAGCTTCTGGGCAAAGGCTTCCTGGTATCCGTTCGCCTCCACGCAGACGCGGAGGATGGGCGAATCGTGCAGATTATGTTTCCGAAACAGTCGGAGACTGACTTGGATCTGGCTCTGGAAGCTGAGGTGGTCGCGGAAGGTATCAAGGACATAAATTTTTCCGCTTTTTCGGTCCAGGCCGACAACGGCGATGGCGAAATAATCCGCCTGATCCTTTTCGCTGATGGCCAGGTCAATTCCCATAATTTTTTCCAGCCTTGCCGGGGGCGTCTGATAGTATTGAATCCACTCCGGTTTGAAAATGGCGCCTTTCATCAGCTCTATGTCGTTCTGATACTGGGAGTTAAAGATGGCGGATCCGGCTTGTTTCCGGATCTGTTGAAGCAGGCTGAGGGGGAATTTTTCCTCCCATAATGCCCTTCCGGGCTGGGCAAGCCCAGCCCCTACATCAATAGCGCGGTAGATCCAATGGGCGTTGGCGAAATCGTTTGCGATCAAATGTCCGTAAAAGTCCAGATAGTGGTAGCGGGTGCCGACGATATGAAGCTCGGCTAAAGGCTCCAGACAGGGCAGCAAAACCTTGTAATACCAGAGCATGAGCTTTTCCCTTTGCGACTGGGTTCGGGCATTCTGCTCATCCACGATGTCATCCAGGATGATCAGGTCATAATGCTTGGAAATCACCGGGCCGAGCACGCCCAGGGCGGTGATGCTGGCTTCCTTTGACTTCCGGCGCCGCCTGGCGAGCGCGATCTCATTCTCGGTCCAGGGCCTTCCGGCCAGGTCTTTGCAATTGGCCCGAATCCAGGGATTGCTCTCCAGGTGCGCGCGGCTTTCACGGAGGAACGCGCAGGCCTGGGTGGAGGTGTTGGAGACAATGAGGATTCGGAGTTCGGGGTTGTTGAGCAGGCGCCAGAGCGGGTAAGAGATGGTGCAGATGGTGCTTTTGCCGTGCCCGCGAGGAGCCAGGATCAGACTTTTTTTATTATCCTTCTGAATCTCCAGCCATTCCCGGTGAAAAGTTTCCAACTGGTATCCCAGAACTTCCTTGATAAATTTCTCTGGGCAAACCAATTCCTCGGATTTTTCATCCTCAAGATTCAGCCTTTCCATTTCCTTCAACATCTCTTGATCAATGGATTCCATTTTTTCTTCCTTTTCAAGCCGGTGCGGACCGGGATTAATTTAGCATAATTATGTTAAATAGGTATATAATTTGACTTTATAATGCTTTTATAGATATAATTTCATAAAACGCAATTACAGCGCCCGATCCGGTTGTTGACGCCGGTTTCCTGCCAGAGCCGGGTTTCTTCCAGGCAAAGCGCCAGTTCCAGATCGGGCTTTAGTTCGCGCGCGGCTTTGATTAGATGTGAATACATTTTCCGCCTGAGCGATATAGAATAACGGAGCCGGCCATCGCCGAGTTTGGTTTCCGGATCAATGTTATTGGAAAGGTCATTTTTCCTACTGAGTTTCGTTTCCATCAGTTTTTTCGCATTCTGATAAATGCAGATTCCGCCGAGGGTCAGCCGCTGAAGCGGGACCGAACTCAGCAGTCGCTCAATGAAATTGCTATAAATTTGTTCCCAATTCCCGACCGGGATGATGGGCATCATCACCGCCCGGACCGGGTATCCTTTATCCGCGCATTTCCGCATTGCCTGAATCCGCTGGTCAATGCTGGGCGCATTTTCTTCAAAGCTCGCGGAAACCGGAGGAGGATTGACGCTCCAAGAAAGGATGGTGTGCTGATTATGCTCAAGTTGAAGCAATCTCTCCACTTCCGCGCTTTTGGTCAAAATGATTTGCTTGGCGAATTTATGCTTTGCGAAAAACGGGACAAAAATAGTTGAGTAAGCAGTCAGTGGATCCAGGGCCAATCCGTCCTGGAGCTTTCCCAGGTAGAATGCAGTCGGCTGCGATCGCCTGCTTGCCGCGCGATCAATCTCATTCATAATTTCCTCAAGATTCAAAAAGATCCTCACGGCCGGCGAATGCCAGAAGCTCGGGGTGCCGGCAAGATAACAATACTTGCAACCATAAAAACAGAATCCATAGGGAGAAAAATGCCAATAATTCGGGCAGGCATTCCCTTCCTCATCGCTGAACCTGACCGCGCTCTTATGCTCGCCGAAAACCAGGGTATGTTTGCCTCTCTGATGCCGCTTTAATTCGTCCTTATCTCCCAGATCAATCCGGTTGTGCGGGGTTTCCAGGCATTCAATAATTTCAGCCCCCGGATAAAGCCGGCAAATTCTCTCCACAAATCTGACCCGCTCCAGCGATGATTGGCTTCCTTTGGCAAGATAAATCCGCTCCACCGGAAAATACTTTGGCCGAACTGGAATGTAATCAAGCGGAAGCGGATATTCCAAATTGCTCGTCTTAAATAATCTGGGTTTGAGAAATTTAGCCATTTTAGGCCTTTAATTGATCCGGATCACCTTGATTCCGGCGCGAGAAAGTCTTTCTCCGGTCACGCCTTGCTGATCGCAAGCTGGACTTCCGCTTTTCAGATATGCGCTGCACGCTCCAATAATTTCCGCGATTTCCAAAGTATAATCCGCGCCATTGATATAAAAATTTGTGACATCTTCTCCGGTCTCGGGAGCGATGATGCGCAATCCTTGATCCAGAACCCGTGCTCCAAAGTCTTTGCCCTGTAACTTTTCGCCGGTCCTGGGCGTAGGCATTCCCCCCAATTGTTCCGGACAAACCGGCACCAGAATATACTTTTCTTTAAGCTTCTCAATCAGCGTTTCTCTTTTCTTCGGTCTCCGGCCATGCCATCGGGTCGGAATCCCGAGCAAACAGGCGCTGATTAGTATCGGCTCCTTATATTTTTTGAACTGATTCATATTAAAAAGCTCCCCGGTTTTGTTATTCATCATAAATATCCCTGTCCATTGTCAAACAGTTTTTGTTGCACCGGCAGATCTTCCGTTTTCATCCACTCTCCAGCAATACTGCAGGATGCGGCGGCCAAATCGGGATTTTTACACGCGCAAATTTTGGTATAAATGCCCAATGGGCGCGCGATCGTTTCCAGCCGCTGAAAAATTTGGCGACGGCTCTGGAGCGGGAGCGCGCTGATGGCAAAATCATCGCCCGCCATTTTCATCGGCTGGGCGCTTTGGTATCTTTGGAGGAGGTCTCTCGTCATCTTTGGATTCGGGAGGTGCCGCTTGAGAGAATCCACGATGGCGGGCCGCAAGAACAGAATGCCTGCGGCGATGGTTTGCACGCCCGCGCCTGCCAGCGCCTGGCACAAGGAAAAGAGGGAATTTCCGTCATCGGTAATTCCAGGCAGAATCGGGTCCAGCCGGACCTGACAGGGGATACCGGCAGATATGAGCATTTGTGCTTGATGCAAGCGGAACTCGGCGGCCGTCGCCCGCGGCTCCAGAATTTGTGCCAGTTTTTCATCTAAAGTGATCAATCCGATTTGCGCCTTAACCAGACGCGCGTTGGCGCGGATCAAATCCAGATGCTCATCCGGAATTTTCCCTTTGCTTAAAAAAGCGATGCCGATTTTCTCTTTGAAAAGGAACTCCAGGATTTGATAACCCAGTTCCAGGACTTGCGGGACCGGCTGGAACAAATCGCTGGAGGGACTGAAATAGACCGCGACCGGCCGTTTCCTTTTCCGGCTCAGTTCTGACTTGAGTTTGTCCAGGGTATTTGCATAAAGCGCAACCGTTCCCTCTCCCGGATATTGGCTGTAGCCCCGAGTGTAGCAATAGATGCATCCATGGGCGCATCCGGCGGTGAGGTTAATGGTGGGAATTTTGGAAAGACAGGCGAGGCTGGAGGGCTTTAAAACTGCCGATCTGCGGTCAGCTGGAATGATTGTTACCATATTATTTCTTCTGCCAATGATTTTATACCAGATTCATTGAAGCGCAAAAGAGACCTATTCAATAAACTATTTTTGATTTTCTACTAGATATTTCTCGCAAATTTTCGCCAGCGAGCTTCCGGGGCGGAAGGTTGAGCCGAGTTGGGACTGGAGTCGGAAGATGGCGGATTCAATGATGGCTTTTTCCGGCTCGGAGACGATCACCGAGAAGATTCTCTGGCTGAGCATCTCCTTCATTTCCTGGTCCAATTTTTCCCGGCCTTCTTCGGTCTTCAATTCCAGGAGTTCCAGGGTCTGCTCAATTTCCACAGGATCAAACGGCAGGCGCGCGCCAAGCTCCATTGCCCCGAGTTCAATCTCCAAATCCCGCAGCAATCGCGCCAGCAATTCCGGGTCGTCCTCGCCCCGTAAGCGGTTGAGCTGGATGGTCTTGACCCGGGCTTCGGATTCGCTGAGCAAAACAATGATGCAAGGCACGGATTTTATCCCGAGCTGCTTTGCAATCATCCAGCGATGCTCGCCGTCAATAATCTGATATTCCAGGGGGCGCGGACACTCTTGATTGGGGGGCGGACACTCTTGTCCGCTTTCAACCCTGCGTTCTGTGGGCCGGACCACAATCGGCAGAATCATTCCCGACTTTTTGATCTCGGCGGACAATTTGCCGATCATCTCCGGATTCATCCGATTCGGATTCCAGGGATTGGGTTTTAGTTCGTTGGTTTTCAGCCACTTGAACTCAATCGCTTTCTCAGCGGGGTTTGATAAGCAGTCCATAGTATGCCACCTGACCTCCTTTTTTCCAGATAATCTTGAACAGCTCAATCTTAAAGCAATGCCTCTTCGCCAGCTCGTCCCAGAAGCATCTGATCATCCGCTCATAATTCCGATTTAAAACCCGATCATATCCGGTGGCGCTTTCCTGGCCCGGCTCAGATGCGCAATTTGGACTGAGGCCGGCCAGATACCGATCAGGCGAAAAACTCCTTCCCCTGATTCCCGCCAGGATGCCTCCGTCAGTCGCAAAAACCAGGAGCGGGGTTTTCAATTTCCAGCTTGCGAAGAAAAATAGAATCTGCTGGTTGGGCGAGCCATAGGCGTCAAAATCCACCAGGCTCAGCTCGGAAAAATTGGGCAATTCATTTTTCAAGAATTTCAGATTTTCCATTTTCCAGAGCCGGGCTTGGGGCAGACGGGAAAACCGGCCTTTGAGGATTTCAAACTGTTTCGGGTTTTTCTCAACCAGATGAACTTCCTTGAAGTCCAGATAAATCCCCTTGGCGATTTCTCCCTTGCCGGAAAACAAATCCAGCGCCACATTTTTTTCAACCGCGCCCAGTTCCAGAAAACTTTTTCGGAGCAGGACCTTCAAATAAATGCGGGAATGATCCTTTGATTTGGTTTTAAACATTCTTACTTGACCGATTCTTGACTAAGATTTAAACTCATAAAAAAGATTCCAATGGCGAAAGAGCCGGAAAAAAAGTCGCGGACGCGCCCAAGCCCTCCTGCCGATGGCGGGAGCGAGGGCGCGAAGTTAAGCAAAACCGAGCTGGAGCTGGAAACGGAGCGGGCCCGGAATGAGCTGGAAGAAACCAGGAGCTCGGTCTTGAAGAAGGAATATCAGAAGGCGGCCAGGGGCTTGCGAGAAGAGGCTCTGGCGTTTATCGCTGAGAATCCAGACCTCACCCTTGCTGAAGTCGCGGAGAAATTTGGAATCCGGGAGCACACCATCCGGGCCTGGAAGGCTCACAAGACCATGGGCACTTACAGCGGGAAGCGGCGCGCCGGCGAAGAGCGGAATTCGGAGCCGCTTTTCAGTCTGAACAAGAAGAAACAGAGGAAGCTCGGATTTGTGCTCCGGAGAAGGCACACCAGCTTCATTCACTACTTTGACAAAACTCCGCCCGGAATCATCTGCCCTCATTTTTATATCCTCGCTTTTGCCAATGGCTGTCCGTTTCATTGCGATTATTGCTATCTATATCTCACCCTTCGGCACTGGCCTGAGCCCACGGTTTTTTCCAATACCGCCCGGATGTATCAGGAGATTCGGGACTGGCTCTATTCCACCCGGGAGCCTTCGGTCTTGAACGCCGGCGAGCTCTCGGACAGCCTGGTCTGGGACTCGGAGATCACTCTCACGGCAAATCTGATCCCGCTTTTTGCCAGCCAGTCCCGGCACCGGTTGCTCTTCCTCACCAAGTCCGCCCAGATCTCCGAGTTGATCAAGCTTCCAGCCACTCCCCAGGTGATCATCAGCTTTTCAATCAATGCCCCGGAAGTTTCTGAAAAATACGAAAAGCGGGCGGTCCGGTCCGAAGCGCGAATGATGGCCGCCAGGCGGCTCAAGGAGCTGGGCTGGAAGATTCGGCTCCGGGTTGATCCCATCATTCCGGTTGAAGGCTGGAAGGATTTTTACGCCAACCTGGTTGATATGATCAATGAAATTCAGCCCGAAACCGTCACCCTCGGCTCGCTCAGATTTTTTCCCACCCTCCGCAACCACGCCCCCAACTCGGATATTTTCAATTACGGAATTGATGAGGCTGACCCGGACGGCCGGATGCGGATTCCGTTTGAACTGCGGCTGGAAATCTATCAGCATCTTATCTCCCGGCTTTGCAACACCCGGATCGGCCTGTGCAAGGAGACTGAAAAGGTCCATAAAGTTCTGGGCCTGCCGGGCTTGAAGCAAAATTGCAATTGCAGTTACGATTGAGCATCTTCTTGCCCTTTCATCCTTTCCCGGATCGCCTGAAGGATTTGCGCCTTGATCCCGGGGTCAGAAAGTAAAATTTCTATCCTGGGAATTTCTTTGAGAACCTCCCAGACCAATCGCACCGAAGGCGCGTTTTCAATATCTGCGGGCGCCTTTTTCCGAAGCTGAATTACCTCAGCCAGGCTTCCAGACACTTTCAAAAAGCCGGAGATTTTTTTAAGCAAGTCCTCGTTAACCTCGGCGCCGGAGCTGGATTGGGCAATGATCTCCTTGAGCAAAACCTGTTTGATCACACCTAATTCCCGTTCAAGCTCAAGAAGATAATCCTTTTCCTTCTCCACTTCCGCTTTTGGTTCAGCCGCATCCATCTTTCTCATCCAGTCCTAATTCATAACGCATAAACCACCCGGGCGGATCCGGCTCAGTCAAAAGCCACCACCAGCCCACCCGGATCTGCTTGGTCACCCGATACTCATCCCATAAAATCTTGACCGTCCTCCATTCAAACCTGATCATCACCTTCCTCCCTCTTTTGTCCCGCCCCCTCCGCAACCCAGGATGTGGCGGAATTATGTGTTTCGCGTTTCTGGTTTTTGAACCTTTAAACCTTTCAACCTTTTAACCTTTCATCCTTCGCGATTCGCCCGCGGATCGCGAGGTCCCCCTATATATACGAAAATTGTTCCCAACATTAGAAGGCTATTTTATGGCTTATCTCATTGATTATACGGAGAAATCTCAGTTTGTCGCAAAATTGCAACTGTTTAATCCTAATAAACGATATTTTCAAAAAAATGATAAGTGATTGTTATTTAAAGGTTTTTTATTCAGAGGATTTTTGATCCCCAAAGCCGGATTCCAGCCTGAGCCAGTTGATAAATTCCTGGAAAAATTGATCCCGGTTTTCCTCACTAAACTTCGCGTTCCAGCGGAAATAAACCCCGCTCGCTGTTTTTAGCCAAGTCTGGGCCAACTTGATTTAGAGCAATCATTCGCGGGCTGACAGAGGACAGAGACCCCTTATCTGCTCAGGCTTAAAATCGAATAAACAGGTTGCCGCGAGAGATTGAAAATAAACGAAAGTTGAAAAAAGTGGGCGACTATGCTATATTTTAGGATTAGGAGGATGCCTTAAAGGTAACTATGATTACAGAAAATATAATAAAGGATAAAAATTTATATAAAAGTTTAGGTCCGGTGGGATCCAAGCTGATTACTGAGCTGAACAGGAACCAAAAGATGGTTTTCTCATTCCCAGAGGCTGTTCAAGCCCTAGGGTCTGACAAAAGCAATACTAAAAAATTGTTGCATGACCTGATCAGGAAGGGATGGGTCAGAAGGATTGAAAAGGGGAAATATTATCTGGTGCCCATAAACGTGGATGCTAACAGCCCTTATGTTGAAGCCTCTTTTTCCATAGCCTCCAAGCTAGTCAATCCGTATTACCTGGGGTTTTGGACCATGCTCAACTATTATGGCTTTACTGAGCAACTATCAACTACCATCTTTATTGCAACCACCAAAAGGAAGAAGCCATTGACCGTTTCAGGTGTGACCTACCGGTTTATCAGCGTTTCTACGCAAAAGATGTTTGGAACTGCCGAAATTGAAAGTAATGGAATTCGGACAATTGTATCAGACCGTGAAAAAACCATTTTGGACTGCCTTGATCATCCGGAATATTGCGGCGGGATTATAGAAACCGCAAAAGGTCTCTGGAACGCAAGGGCTGAAATAGATTTTGAAAAACTGCTTAAATATGCGCAGATTTCCAAAAACTCCGCAATCTCCAAAAGGCTGGGGTTTATCCTTGAACTCTTTGACCTGGATAAGAAATTAGATATCGCCAGATTGAAAGGAATGCTCAAAAAAGGCTATTCTCCCCTCGACCCACTTCTGCCCAAAAGGGGGAAATACAATACCCGGTGGCATTTGCTGGTGAATATTTCTTCCGAAGAACTTTTGGCACTAAAGAAAGCTTAAAAAATGTTGAACTACGAAAAAATAAAAGAGATTTCTGCAGAGAAGGGGGTGGGTGATTTTATTGTTGAGAAAGATTATGTGCTGGATTGGGTTCTATGGGGTATTGCCCAAGATCAATATTTGGCTGGCAATCTGGTGTTCAAAGGCGGCACGGCTTTACATAAAATCTATTTCCCGGATTGGCGATTTTCTGAGGATTTAGATTTTACCACTATTTTTTCAGTGGAACCCGAGGGCTTGAGAAACGCTCTAGAAACTTTATGCGAAAAGGTTACCGAACAATCTGGGCTTAGATTACGCTTGAAAATTTTAGAACGGTTCGGTGAAAAGCAGGCGGATTGGCTGTTTGAAGCGAAAATTGAATATATCGGACCTCGTGAACAGGCAGGGACCCTTCCGGTTATTAAATTGCATATCACTCATGATGAACTGCTGATGGATCATCCGAAAAGAAAATTAATCTTGAATCCTTATTCAGATTTGCCTGCTGACACCGTGATTCTTACCTATTCTTTGGAAGAAATCCTTGCTGAAAAACTCAGGACGGTTCTCCATCAGCGATGTTTGGAAAGAGATATTTTTGATGTATGGCGTCTTCTGAGAAAGGTGGGAAATTTTATTGATCTCGAAAAAGTTGTGGATATCTACATAAGAAAGACAAGGTACAAAAGACTAAATCCTGGAACCCCAGCAAATCTTGATGAGAGAATATTGAGACTGAAAGACCCATGGGATAAAGGAATTAAACGGCAAATCGGCAACCCGCCTGATTTTGATCAGGTATATCCGGAGATCGTCGGTCTGATTGAAAATCTGTTTACAAACTACGAAAAAATCAAAGGAGGCAAAAAAATGATGGAAGCAACCTATCAAATGAGGTACAGAAAGGGAGACCTGGAAATTGAGGTCCAGGGAGATAAGGAATTTGTGCAGGAAAAATTCAAAGAACTGCTTGAGCTTGCAATTAAAAAAACCAGTGAAATACCAATCGTGGAAACGCCATCCTCAGTTGCAATTCCAGAGCAGACTGAGGTCCGCAAAAAGCAATCCCTTGCTGAATTGTTTAAAGTAAAAAATCCTAAGTCCCACGGTGACAAGATGTTGCTATTTGGATACTATCTGGAAAAATTTGAGGGACAGAGTTCATTTAATCTTGATGATATTGAAAAATGCTATTTCAAGATCAGAACCCCCAAAACCAAAAATTTTGGCCCCTACCTTGCCCAGCTGATCCGGGAAAGCTATCTCATGGATGCTGAGGAAAAGAAGGACAATAAAAAAGCCTGGAAATTGACTCAGACCGGACTTGACTATGTGGAAAAAATGACGGCGAGCGAAGCAGGGGACTAAAGTCTCTAGCCCAATAAGGAAAGAAATTGGCTCAAATAGCTACGCGTTTCTCAGCCACCGGATAAATTCCCGGAAAAATTGATCCCGGTTTTCCTCACTAAACTTCGCGTTCCAGCGGAAATAAATCCCGGTCTGGGTAGGAAGCCGGGCGCCGCTCTGCATCTGGCTCCGGACCTCAATATCACATCCTTGGGGAAAATCGCGCCCGGGAAGGAATTATAGGAGTGCGGGGAAATTCTCTTCACAGCTAAATACGAATTCATGGATCGGCAAACAAGCGCCGCAAAAAAGCCTTGGGCAAACAAGCTTTGTCAGCAAGATGAAATTCAACTTGACTTTTTCTTAAAAAATGCTATTTTCTTAATTAAGAAAATGGGTAGTCTAAGGAAAACTCCGAAGGAGAAGGAGATGCTGGAGCAATTGCGCAGAGGCCGGATTTCCCTGGCCCCGCTCTCTTTACGTTGGCTTCAATTGAATCGGGCAGAGGGAACCATCCGCTTTGACGCCTTGGTTGAGGCGAAATGGGGCGGTCAGACGGCCAGGTTCGCCGTGGAAATCAAAGCGCTTTGGACGCCCAAGGCCTTTCAGGACGGGATCAACCTTCTTAAAACTTCGTCCCTTCCAAAGGGCATTCTGCCTATGCTGTTCCTTCCTTTCCTGAGCGAATGGCAATTGAAGGAACTGGAACGGGAAAGGATCAGCGGGATTGACCTGTGCGGCAACGGCGTGGTGATCGTGCCGGGAAGGTTCGCGGTATTGCGTGGCGGCAATAAGAACCTTTTCTCTTCCTCGGCCCCGATCAAGAATATTTACCGCAAAAACAGTTCCATGGTGGGGCGGATTTTCCTGGCGAGTCCCTTGTACAAAACAGTTCAAGAGCTCCACGCGGAGATCAACCGGCGAAACCCGCTGGTTAGCCGCGGGAATAAGCAGCCGATGAGCCTGGCGACGGTGTCGAAGGCATTGAAAACCATGGCAGACGACCTGATCATCACGCGTGCGAATAACATTCGGCTGTTGCAAGCCGACAAACTGCTGGAAAAACTGGACGAAAACTATGTCCCTCCAAACATCACGGCACGGGTGAGCCTCAAGCTCCCGGAAGGGAGCGACCCGGTGCTGGAATTGGTGAAACAATCTTCATCATTGAGTATGCCGGTGATAGCCACGGGCCTCTCCTCGGTTGCCCAATATGCGGTTATGCAGAGGGAGGGGGCGCTATCCGTCTACTGCCCAAGCCTGGAAAGGCTGCTGGAACAGATGCCGGGTAACCGGACGAATCGCTTTCCAGACCTTGAAATTATAGAGACCGATGAAGAGAGGGTTTATTTTTACGCACGGGAGAAGGACAATTTCCTCTGGGCTTCGCCGGTACAGGCATATCTAGAACTGAGGGCCGGCGACCAACGCGACCGTGAGACTGCGGAACAGCTAAAGTCTTTCCTTTTGAAAAATCTTGAGCGGGGGCAGGAATGAATCGGCTTTCGGGTCTTGCCAAATCGTTGCTCGAACTTGTTCATGAATTGCCAGGCACGGATATTAAACTCATTATCGGCGGCGGTTTTGGCATTTATCTCAAGGCCGATTATGTGCGGCGAACGGGATGCCCAACCCTATTGCGGGAATGGCCGGAAGCGCGTTCCACCAACGACCTCGACTTGTTTCTACGGCCGGAACTGCTGATCGAGTCCGCAAAATTGAAGCCCCTGAAAGCGGCGCTTGACCAGCTGGGCTACCAGGTTGTCCCGGGCGCCGAGAAATATCAGTTTGTAAAAAACGGGCCGGAGGGCGCCTTAGCTGGAAGCGTAAAAATAGACTTCCTTACCGGCCCGCGGAGTCGTTTTCAAGGCACCCGGGTGAAGGCGGACAACCGTCGCGCCCGGCCCAATCCTTCCGTCGGCATTCACGCTCACCCCATGGAGGAAGCGCTGACTTTGGAGCAGGGGCTGTTGTCGGTATCGCTGGAGGGCGATCTCGGTTCAGGCGAGCCCTGGAGAACAGAAGTATTCCTGCCCCATCCTTACACCTTCCTGATGATGAAACTGTTTGCCTTCAAGGACCGGTTTTACGATGCTCAAAATGATTTCGGCCGCCACCATGCCTTGGATTTATACACGATTTTGGCGACGACTACCGAGAAGGAATGGGAATATGCCCTAGACTTGGGCAAACAACACAAGGGACAGCCTTGCATTATAGAAGCAGGGACGCTGGTCTCTCAATACTTTTCCGCCCTTGACCTTTTGGGGATGATCCGATTGCGGGAAAGTCCTTACTGCCGGAAAGGATTGGAACTGGGAAAATTCATGTCGGTCCTGCAGGAAATGTTTCCCGTCTGAGCCCCTGGATCAGAACCAGCAGATTAAGATACCCGTCTGCCTTGGGAGTCGGTCAACTATCTTTGAGCCACCGGATAAATTCCTGGAAAAATTGATCCCGGTTTTCCTCGCTAAATTTCGCGTTCCAGCGGAAATAAAGACCACTGCCCGTGCGCAACCAGGCGCCGGCCTCCAGGTAAATGTGGCAGAGCCTTTTCTCAAGCAAGGGCTTGATCCCGGTTTCAATAAATTTATTGTGCCATTCTTTCGTGAACCGGAACGAGATATGACCGGGATAGTCGTGTCCCTCGCAACTCCGGATCGTGGCGACGAACGGAAATTGATTGACCGCGAGAACATACCCGGCAATCAGCGGGTCCAGGTCCCTGCCCTGATCCTCAGCTAATTGCCGGTCTATAATCTCCTTCTCCGCCACGGATAAATACATCGGATCCAGCTCAACCTCATCCAGACCCGCCAATTTCTCTTCCTCGTTCTCCATCCCTTATTTAAATTACCTTTGATGCTCCAAAAGTCAATCTTAATCTGTCGGTAAAATTTTCAATTTATAATTGCGGGCTGCAAACCTGATCCGATAAACAGCTCAGAGAAGATCTCCGAGTTGGCCGCAAATTGTGGCCGCTTTTTGATTAAAAAATCCGCTCCGGGCGCGCTCAAAATGAAAAAATCGTTTACTAATTTTAAACAAATCGCGTTTTTTCGTAAGCCCTTGATTTTTATGAACAAAAATTTTTTTGTTTAATGGCGTTAAAAAAAAGTTTCCGGGCCGTTTTTTTCAGGTTTGGGTTAAAAATCAAGAGGTTAATTGAGTTAATTATAGGGTTTTTTTGGGAACAATTTTCGTACTTATAGGGGGACACGATGATTTCAGGAAGGCGTTTAATCCTGCTAAACGATTTTTTTAAGGATGCAAGGTGAAGGATGAAAAATTATCAAATACGAATTCTGAAAGCGGTCGCGGGAAGGAATTCGCGCGCAAAATGAAAGGAGAAAGATTGATGCTGGGAATCGGGAGATGGAAGAAGCGGGCGCAAGAATTGGAGCTGACGCTTCGGAAAGCTCAGGAATACATTACGGACATTTTGACCTACAAGGCGGGCGAGAAGGCGCAAAATTTTTACGCTTCCCCGAATCCTTATGACACGCGCGAGAGTTTGATCGCGGAACTGGTGCGGAAATACAAGGGCTATGCCCGCTGGGGCAACCAGTTGATCCAGCGCATCGTTGACACCCGGGCCGCGTTCACCATGGCGGGCGGGTTGAAAGCAGTGGTGAAAGTTCCGGGCAAGCATCGGGAGGAGCTGGAATTCATCCGCGAGTTTATTGAGTTGAACGAGCTGGATGGCCAGTTCGGTCAGCAGTTGGCGGTGGAGAAGGAGTTGGAGGGACAGGTTCTGCTGGCACTGGACTGGGATGAGGAGCTGGAAAGTGTCAGGGTGAAATTTATCTCCTGGAACGACACTCATTACGAGGTTCATTATCAGGACGATTTTTATCACCAGGTTTCGCGCATCTCTTATTCTGCTCCTGACACGAAGGAAGAGATAGAGATACCGGCGGAGCGGGCGGTTTTCATCAAATTCAATGCCCGGATCAACAGCCGGGAAGGCGTTCCCACTTTAAGCGGGCTTTTGCCCGAGGCCGAGGATATTGACCGGGCGCTCAGAGACTGGCGCCGGCTCAATCAATATTTTGCTTCTCCCACTCCTTATTTCCGCACCCAGGATTTGCAGGAGGCCAAAGAGCTTTATGAGCAACTTTTAAGTCCAGGGGTGAGCTGGAGAATCGGGAAGGTTTTTGCCGGGCCGGCGGATTTCGCTCTGGTGGAGATGAGCGGGGCAGGAGCGGAGAGCATCCGGCAGGAGATCGAGACCAAGATCAAAATTCTGGCCGGCGGGTCCGGCGTGCCGGTTCAATTTCTGGGCTTCCCGGAATTTATGAGCAACCGGGCCACCGCGGAGAACACGATGGAGCCGGTCGCGCTGGTGAGCATCAGCGAGCAAAGAAGCTGGCAGAGGGGATTCAAGGAGTTGTTTGACAAGGCGATAGAGCTTCGGAATCAGATGATCTCTCCGCTCAAGACGCCGCTCGGGACCGGAGTGATTGAGCCGCAGATGAAATTCATTACCCAGGCTCAGGTGGACCGGTTGATCCAGCTTTATTACCCGCTCTGGCAGGCAGGCGGGATCAACCTGAAGACCTTGCTCGGACTGCTTCCGGACATTGACCCGGAGCAGGAGGCGGACTTGGGTGATCCCGTGTTATCCGCGGGACGCCCCGAAAGTATTTCTTCGCCCGAAAATGAAGGAGAGGATGATGAGAGCGAATAAGCTGGTTTTGAAGACCGGGCGGATTCAGGAGATGAGCGCGGAGCAGGTTCAGGAGCTGGTTGGCAAGGATAAATACCAGCGGATCAAGAAGAAGGATCCGCATCCGTTTTTTGTGGAGCTGGTGGTTGCCCACGAGGGAGTAAGCCGGGGAAAAATCCTGGGCGCGGGCTTGAATCGGCCGGTGCAAAAACTCTGGAGTTCCGAGCGGATCCAGGAGCTGGTGAATAAAATCAAAAGCGGCTCGGTGCCGGTTTACTTGCTTCACAACTCGGATAATCGCTCCCGCCCGAAAGTCGGCGAGATTATCACCGCCTACTTGAAGAAGATCAAAGGCGCGATCTCTGCGCTGGCGCTTAGTTACATTTCGGACCCGCGGGTGAGAGAAATGATCAACCAGGGAGGCCTGGATACCTGCAGCCTGGAGGCGGAGCTGGTCTTTGAGCGCGCGGAGGAAGGAAAATCCGCGATTGAATGGATCGTGAACGCGATTGAGAAAGTGAGCGGAGTAGCGCTGGGGTCAAAGGCTTTTGCCCGGCCGGGCTTTGCCGGCGCCTCGGTTTTAGCTCAGGTGGAAGAGTTTGAAGATGATTTAAACGGACAAATTCCGGAAATGGAAAAAAGATTAGCGGAAAAGGATCAGGAGCTGACTCGGCTGAAGGCGGAGCTGGCTCGCTACCAGCAGGAGCGGACAAAGGAAGAGCGGAAGCAGAAGGTGAAGGAGTTGGTGGATCAGTTTTTGAGAGATCGGAATCTGAAGCGGGAGGAGCAGAAACATCTGCTCCGGGAAGTAAGCGAGCGGATGGAGATGAAAGCGCCGGCGCCGGAGCTGATTGAGCAGGAGGTGAAGAAGGAGATGGAGCTGGAGCTTTTGCGCTTGGCTGAGTTGAAGCGGATTTATCAGAAACCGAATGGGATCAAGGTTCCGCTGGAGCCGGAAAAGGATGAAAGCGGAAACCCTTTGATCCCGAAAGAAAACCAATAACTTTTCAAAAGGAGGTAAGCAATGGTTCAAGAACAAGGACTGAAACTGCGCACCAAGCTGGAGAGCGCCAAAACTTTGAAGGCGATGACCGGCACGGGAGAAAGCTATAGCGCAGGCGAGATGATCAAGGTGGGTGACACGATCGGGATAGTGGTTGAAGATGTGGCGGAAAATTCCGAATTCGTGCTCGTGTATGAGGCGGAGAAGGTGATCGCGCCCAAGGCTACCGGCACCGGGGTAAGCTTGTCGGTTGGCGACAGTGTTTATTACGATGCCACTGCCAAGGAGGTCACCAACAGTTCCAGCGGGAACACCCTGTGCGGGAAGGCGCTGGAATCCGCGGGCGACAATGACGATGAGGTCTTGATGGACCTGATCGTGCTGGCCTGAGAAAAGGTTTAGGAGGTGAAAAAGATGTTAGGAGATAAAATGATTTCGGAATGGGGCAAGGTTGATCTGAAAAGCGGTTCGGGGCAAAGGCAATTCCTGGAAGCGGTGGAGCATTTTTTGCGCAAGCCGGAAAAAATCGCGCGCCGGCTCAGAGCCAGAGCTCAGGAGTTCACGGTTCCCAATGACTTTCCGCAAAGCGCGATTGACGCCATTGCCAAGTTTCATCAGATTGATGAGCCGGACCTGGGATGGGAGCAGGTGTTTGAGGTGATTGATTTCACCCAGACCAGCAAGAACGGCTTTGAAATCCTGGATGTCGGCTCGGGCCTCGCTTTCCGCGCCATCAAGCCGGGAGAAAAAGCCGAAGTTTACAAGGTTTCCGGCGAAGTGGTGCAGGTGAGCTTTGACCTTTACGGCGGCGCACTTGGCTGGTCCAAACTCTGGTTTGATGACCAGGAATATTGGAAAATTGAGGATACCGCAAGAGAATTTCGCGCTAAATGGTTCGCCAACAAGGCGCAGGCGCATTACGACCTGATCAGCGCCTCCCGTCCGGACAGCGATGTTTCCTGGCAAGGCGGAGCCAATGATTCCAAGGCGATTCGCGACGCCGAGACCATCAATTATGCTTGTGCGGAGATTCTCAGCGACCTTTCCGGGCTGGGATACGAGGTCAGCCCGAGCGCCGGTTTTGTGATCGTGGCTCCGGTTCAGCTCTGGGCAAGGCTCAGAAACGCCCTCAACATCACCACCAGCGACAATGCTTCCAGCCAGATCAACTTCAATGTCAGCCTGGCGGTAACCACCCGGCTTAAGGATCAGGCGCTCACTCAACCGGATACCACTCATTACCTGGTCTGCTTACCGGGCAGAAAGCTCAAGAGCGGTCTCCGGATGGACCTCACCATCCTGAGCGAGCCGGACATCCTGGCTTACGCTGAGACGGTTGCCGGCTGGGGCAGATACGGCGCCGCAGTCGGAGAATCAAAACAGCTTCGGAGATGCGCAACAATATAAACCAATCTTTGGCGGATCGGGGCAGGTTCTTTCTTCCCCTCCTTTCTTGCCTGCCCTGATCCGCTTCTATTTTGGTTCGGCGGAGAATTAAATGAAGAAAAAATTTGTTTTCGTGGATCAAGGCGCCGGAAGGAAGTTTCAGGTGCTGATTGAGCAATTATCCTGTCCGGTTTGCATTGAAGATGAGCTGGGCGATTTGCCCGACCTCTCCAGATTCCGCGGTAATTTTGACTTTGATTCCAGGATTTTTCAGATTGACTGCGTAAACTGTGGCAGGAGAATTGGAGATTATCTGGCGCAGGAGACAGGTGATTGAGATGGCAAACCTTGAAAAGATGATCCGTTACGATCAGGCTGTTATGGAAGAGGGACTGATCCAATCTGATACAACCATTAAAATGGCCGGAGTAAATAATCTTTATCTGCTCTGTCATTTTGAGACCGCTAATCAGTCAAGCTTTGATCTGCATTATGGCGATAAATACGGGGTGATCAGCGGCGGAGGACTTATATCGCAAGCGCCCTTTCTAGGGAAAAACTTATATATGTCGGCGAATAAGAGTCCAAATTGCCTGGCCCCTTATGATCTTGATCTTGGGGGAATTAACCAGCTTTCCATTGCTTTTGCGGTCAAGGTTGATGTTCAATGGGATGGTTCGTTTAAAAATTTATTGAAAAGATCTTCAAAATTTATTATCGGCAATAACACAACTAATTTATTTGCCACTGCTTATGATTCCAGCGGCACGGCAGTAACGATCGTTACCTCTGGGCTGGGGCTGACTTGGGACACCTGGTATTGGGTGAACTTCGTGATCAGCCCGGAACATATTTATCTATATTGTAATAATGTGTTAGTCGCGGATTCTGTGATAGATGGGATATTAGAGGATTGGGGGATTGTTGATTTTATCCATATTTTGGAAAGTCGGCTCCGCACTACATACATTGATGAGTTGATTATCCGGAAAGAAGCGGTCCAGATTTTGAAACCAACTTCTCCTTTCAAACCGTATAGCCAGGATTTACCAAAAGCAGAAGTCAGCCTGGATGCCGGTTTTGATAATGCCCTTTGGCTTCCAAATGAATTGGGTTTCCTGGATGAGACCGATTTCAATAATGAGGGAATCAAAATCCGGGTGGATGCTGATAATGATAATACGGCTGATTTCTCCGGCGATTTGCTCAGCCTGGAACAGACTCGCAATCTGGGAACCCGATCCGGAAAATACCTGCATCTGGAATTTAGCTTCATCTCAGATGGCAATGCTCAGAGGATTCTTTATCCCGGCAAAGTTGGTCTTAAATCCCAATGTCTGATCCAGCCCCGAAGAGAGCCGGAGCTGATCCCGAGATTCTGAAAATAAAAGACCGCGGCTTTTTTCAAGGAGGAAAAATGAGTGCACTTCCGAAATATCGGCAGGGAGATCCAGCCCGATTTGACTTCCGGATTTCCAACGGCCTGGGCTCTTTTCTGGAGCCGGATTGGGACGATCCGGATTTGCGCGTGGAGTTCTATGACAGCCAGGGCGTTTTGAGATTTACCGCGGCTAAAACCAGTGATCCCGCGCTTGCTTCCGCATCTGACAGCCAAGGCGTATATCTTTATGTGGAGGGAATTCATCTTGAGAATTTTTCCGTTGGCATCTGCGATGCGCATCTTTATTGCCAGGTCAACAATGACCAGGTTCTTCCCTACCCTACTGTAATTGAGGCGTTCCAGGTAATCCTGGATACCGGATCCGAGCCGGTTTATACCACGGCCGCCAAAGTCAAAAATGAATTGCCCGCGGAACTGCCCGGCCAACTTACAGACCAGATCCTGGAGCAATATATTTATGACGCCAGCCGGAAAATTGACGCGGTCCTTGCTGGACTTTATTCCATCCCTTTTCCCGGAATTGAACAGAATCCGAAAACTCCGGCCCTGATTGAAAGGCTCTGCCGGAAGCTTGCGGTCTCTGATTCCCTGATTTTTCTGGGGACCTTGAACCAGATGGAGTTAAAGCCCTTGCTGGAAGAGAGAGCAATGACCGAGCTGGACCGGCTCCGGAAGGGGGAATTGATGATTGCCGGCTATCAGCCGACTCTCTCGGTTTACCAGGGAAGGCTGCTTCAGGAAGAAGAGACCAAAGATTACCTTGACTGAGAAAAGGAGTTAAAAATGGCATTGGCGGATGGAGACTATCTGGTGGTCGCGGAGAAAGTGGTGGAAACCCTTCTGGCTGATACCGGCGCGGGCGGAATTCGGGAAGAGCCGAATCCGCCGGTGAAAACCATTGAGCCGAGAATCCGGCGGGAAGCCAAGCTTTATTCCAAATACGAGCTTCCCCTGATCGGAGTGGAAGTGGTGAAAAAAAGAGAAGAACCATCCCCTTCCAGCCAGATCATTGACAAAATCTTTGAGCTGGAATTTCTGATCCTCTGCCGGGGAGGAGACCGCGAACTGGAATCAGACCGGGCCAAGAAAATTGCCAGCCGTCTGGAAAAAATTCTCAAAGAGCAAAATCTTCCGGATCAGCAATTCTCAGGACTTCCGGGCCTGATTGCGGGCTCCCAGGGGGTCTTGCTCACCAAGATAAAAGAGACCGGCTTTGAGAGCCGATTCTTTGAAGACGCGACCGGAAAAAATCCCGAGGTGGCTTCCCTGGTCGCGGCGGAGCTGATCATTCCGGCGCAAGGGCTTTTGTAATCTATATTGCAAATGATTGGAAATCCTTAAAACCAACCAAAACAGAAGGAGGTTTTTGAGCTATGGCTAAGAATTTTCTGGAAAATCTGGGAAAAATTGCTTTGTTTCGGACCAAGGAGCAAAGCCTCGGGGAACCCGGGACCGATAACGGGGTTAGTATTGCTTTTGATCTTGGATCCGGCCTGAGCCTGGCAAGGACGGTGGAGGATGACCGGGATCAAATTCGGGGGGTTGAGTTGGCCGCCAATCTTTATTCTGCGGGTCAGACCGCGGGCGGCAAGCTCAGCCAGAAGCGAGTCAAGCCGGATTTTTTGACTTTGGTTCTGGCTTATTTTTTCGGCCAGGTCGTAAGCGAGCAAGTGGCTGCCGGAATTTATCAGCACACGATCACTCCTTCGGAAGCGCTTTCTTTGCCCAGCTTCACCTTGATCCAGCGCCGCGGCGATTCCATTCTCAAGGAAAGATTCTCCGGAAACCTGATTGACGGCTTCAGCCTGGATCTGGGAGAGAGCTGGATCGGCTTGAGCGCGGATGCCCGGGGGATCGGCAAGCGCGAAGTAAATTACGAGCACGAGATGGTGAAAGCGCCGGCCAATTCCACCCAGATCACTTTGAGCGCCAATGGTGTAGAAGGCGCAACCCAGGCGGTGCGGCTGGAAAATGTTTTCCGGGTCAGAGCCAAGGATGTGGGATCCAATGTCTGGGAAGTCTGCGCGGTGACTGATGTCAGCGGAGACACCCCGGCGGTGATCACGATCCAGGAGCCGGTGGGTCAAAGCTCGGACCTGATTGACTTTCATATTGATTATCTCCCGGTTGAGACATCCTGGTGCCAGTTTCCCAATGAACTGGATGAATCCCCGCTCCGGCTGGTGGATGCCAGAGTCATTGTGGATGGATATTTTGACGGAGATGATGTTTCCGGCGGAGAAATCATCTCCAATGATCTTTTGAGCTTTTCTATTCAGGGAAAAAACAATCTGGAAATCCGCAAGCTGGCCGATGGCTCAAATAATCCCTGGGCAAGCGAGGCCGTGCGCGCCCAGCGAGACCTGACCGTCAAACTCTCGGAACGGCTCCGAAACACCCTCCGGCAATGGCAGGCGGACCATCCCGAGACCGAACAGATCAGCCTTTATCTCAAAATCCGCGGCGCGGAAATTGTCCCGCAAAGCGGATATTACTTTGGAGCAGACATCATCTTCCCGGAATGCGGAATCCTGAATGCGCCGATCGCGGTGAATGGAAAATTTCTTGCTCAGGAGGGAGACCTGCTGGTGATGGATGATGGAACTTACCACGGAGCTTTTATCCGGACCTGGAACCAGGTAAGCCAATATCTCGGATAAGGAGACCAAAATGCCGGTTGAGTTGAAGGACAGACATAGCTTCGTGTTCAATTTAGAGGGCGAGGAAATGGAAGTTTATTTCCGAAGACCAAACGCCGCTGAGATGGTGCGCTACCTTGCCTCCACTCTCTCGGGCAAAGGCCCGGAGGCAATGCAACAAATGCTTTCGGCCGGCATAGACCTTGCCCTTTCCTGCCTCCTGGGGGTGGGAGAAGGAGACCTGGTCATCATTGAGCAAAACCAGCGCCGGAATTTGATCACGGACCCGGCCCGGCCCGGCTATGACCAAAACTGGAAAGAATTGCTGAAGGAGAAATTGCCCGGCTTGCTCTTGATGCTGGGGAATCACCTGGTCAAAACCTCCCGCGCGGAGCTGGAGGTTCGGGAAAAAAACTGACTCAGGAGCTGGACCGGCTGATCAACCTGGAACCCGCGGATTGTAAAATTTGTCCCGAGCAAAAAAGCAAATACCAGGAATGGATCTGCTCTCATTGTCCGGAATTCCGGCTGGAACAGATCAGCCCGGAAACCTGGAGCTTGCTGGAAATCCGCCGACTTAAGCTGGCTGGCTTTGCTTTCCAGCAAAGCGATCTGAAATATAACGACTGGCTTTTGCTCGGCGCCCTGGAAGAAAAATTGGAGGCAAAGAAAAAAGAATTGAAATTAAAGTTCTTAAATAAAATCATTTTGGGGCCGGGAGGATCGTTGTTATCGGGGTAAATACCGTAATCTTCATCGCGATAGAGTTTTCAAAATGGCCACCATTGATTTAAGAATTCCAAGGGGTCAATTAAGGGGAAACTTCTTTTTAGCCCGAAGAAGAAATGAATCTCATAGGTCTCCATCCAGGAAAAAAATAGAAGAAGGAAGGCAGTCAAATCATAGAGAAGATATACAACGGGTGAAAATTTCTGGTGGGTGTATTTGAAAAATCGCCAGGGGGAAGACAGGGATTTGAAAAACATATTCAGGTTTAAGACCAGAAAGGTGACGATGAATAATAAATAGGAGGAGAAATTGCATTCCCGGGGCAAATAGATCAGGAGGGAAAGCAACATTATCCATTGAAATTTTTGGGTGAAAGAAAATTCTTGTAAAAAGGCAAACAAGCGCCTCATAATTTCAATGATATGCGAGATTGATCTAGATGTCAACTAAAATATACGAAGAGGAGATAAAATGGCAGAGAAGGAAGAAAAGCAGTATATCTGGCTGGTTCCACCAATTACTGTTAAAGAATTGGAAATGCTCAAGGAGCAGTATGGGGTTATATTGGAGGGCTATACTGAGACTGCCAAGCAAATGAAGGAAGCGTTCAAGGAAATTTCTTCCCAGTTTGAATCCCCGAAGGAGGCTGAGGTGCTTTACCCTCAGCCAAAGCCAGCTTTAGCGGATAAATTCCTCAACTGGTGGTGGGATAATTTATTACGCGGAGAGCCGTCTAAAATCAAAGATGAACCATATACTGATATGCCGATCCGGATTGAAATCCCTGGACAGAAAGATTCAGGAGAACAAAAGCAGTCCGCTTCAGATTCCAACCAGACCCTCGCGGCCCAGTTTTATCCTTTGGAGCAATACGAGGATCAGTTGGTGAGGTTGCAGGAATATAAGGATCAGGAGCTGGAGATTGTCTCCGAGGCGGAAGCGCGAAGGCATAAGCTGGAGAGTCATTTTTCCGACCTGACCCGCAAGATCACAGAACGGAATCTAAGCGCGGAAATCAGCGCCTATCAATCTGCGGCCGGATCAATGGCAAAATTCCTGGGCGCCGGCATCAAAGAGCAGGCCCTGATTATGATCCCGTTTGAGATTGCCGAGGCAACCAAAGAGATGGCGGATTTCCTCGCCACCAAAGACCCGTCTCATCTGGCCGCGAGCCTGAAGCATGCGCTCGCGGTCAAGCAATACGCGGATGCGGCCAAGACCTCTGCCTCCGGCGGCGGAGCTGGTTCCGGATCAGGAGGCGGCAGTTCCACCCCGACCGCGGAGCCGGGCAGGGAAAGAATTGATCGCCGGGCGCGCGTGGTAGTGAATGTGGGAGATGGAGTGGTCATCAATCCGAAAGAATTTACCAGGCAACTGGTGGACGGACTGAATGAGGCTTATAACGACAATGTCATTATTGAATTCGCGTAAATTCAAGAACGAGAAGCATCTTCAAACGGCCAAAAATTTTATTTGAATCGCGACTAATCCTGTCACGCCTGGGAGCCAGGCGTGACAGGACGCTCGCACAGGAGAATAAAAATGACTTTGAACGCCAAACCGATTTTTCTGTGGGACAATCTCTTGGCGCGCCCGGACGCGCAATTGAGCGCAACCAGCTCGGATCCGGATCATCCGGTTCAGTATCTGGCCGACTGGCGTGAGTATCTGACCTGGCGGGCCGGCTCCGGAGCGCCACAAAACATAGAAGTAAGCTTCCCGGAGCCAAAGCCAGCCCGGGCAATGTGTATTTATAATCATAACCTCTCCAGCGTGGAGAATGTTACCCTTTCCGGCTCAAATAACGGAAGCGATTGGGATGAAATCCTGAGCGTTAATCCCACTTCCGATGATCCGATCCTAAAATTATTCAACCAGGTGTCCTACCGATATTACAGACTGGCGATGGGGATGAGCATGGTTTGCGAAATCGGTTTGCTCTTCCTCGGCGACTACCTGGAATTTCCCGGCTGGACCGCGGCCGGCATTGATCCCAATCAAGAGGACTTGATCCTGGAGAAGGGAAAGAGCGAAGAAGGGTATCTGCTCGGCTCGGTGGAAAAATATCGGAAAAGAAGAATCGTCCTGGATTTCCGCTATCTTTCGGATTCCTGGGTTCGCAATAGTTTTATCCCATTCTGGAAAAGTCATCTGCCCAGGCCGTTCTTGTTCGCCTGGGACCATCAGAATCATTCCGAGGAGACCTATCTGGTGGAAGTGGCGAGGCCGGAGCTGAACTTGCCGTACCAACCCGTCTATCGGTCATTGAGATTGGAATTGGAGGGAAGGGTATGATGCCGGAGAAACTGGTTAAACTGGACTTCGGCGAACTCCCTTCGGGTCTGAGCCTCAGGGTCGAAGACAGCCGGGCCGTGGAATTGGTAAAACCGGTGAAGTTGGGGAATTACCAATTCAACCAATTAGACCAATTCCGAGGTGGCCGCGATGTCTTTTGATTCCCAAAAAGATGCCTTGAGCCGCAAGCCGGTCTGGCTGGTGAAAATTCATCTTGACCAATGTTCAAACACCTTTGGAATTCCCCCCTGCACCGCGGCGGCGGTAGCTCCCTTTTGTTATTACACTTATAGCACCTGCAAGGATCGGCTGAATTATCATAAGGCTGATTATGTGTGGAAGTTTATCAGCCGCGATTCTCAGCTCTGGTGGCTCGGGCCGAACCCTCTCCCGCTGTTGGAAAAGGTCGGTTATATCCCGATTGAGATTGACGCAAAATACAATCTGGCGCGCCGGGGAGAGATGATTCTGGAACTGTCTGATGACCCGCCGCATTATTACGCGAATCCCTCAAAAATTTACGGCGGGCTGACGATCAGCAACCTGGAAACCGCGGGCAGTTTCTGGAAAAATTTGCTGGCGAGAAATCCCAACCACTATCACCGGCTGGCGGAAGTTTATCTCGGATTTGGGGGTCTGGAAGAGTCGGAGTTCCGCCTCTTCTTCCGAGGGTTGATTGAAAAAATTGAATACCAGGAATTCGGGGTGGTGATCACGGTCAAGGATTTGCTCAAAAATCTGGACCGCTTGAGTCACCCGAAAGCGAGCGACAATTGCAAGCTGTCCCACGATTATTCGGGCGGGTCTAATCTCAAGGTTTATCAGGGCGATCAACTTTCGGATTGGGGCATCATCAAATGCGAGGGCGGTAAATATGTGAAATTTTCCGGCAAGACCGGTCCGGACGGCCAGGGCGTCTGGATCCTCCAGAACGCCGCCTTTTGCTTCGGCGGTTCCGGCACCGTGCAGGCGGGAAAGATGGTCAAGCAGGTTCTGGTTTATGCCCGGGACAATAGCGGCATAGATGAAGGCTTTTCCGCCGACTGGATTTTGCTGGACCTGATTTGCGAGCGGGCAAGGGTGAGTCCCGCCTTTCTGGAGAGCGTGGATTCCGGCGCAACCCTCAGCTCCGACATTGACGCGGATGACGAGACCATCCCGGTTTCCGGTGTCGGTTTATTCCCGGACCAGGGCGTGATCAAAATTGATGACGAGCTGATTATTTACAAGGGCAAGAACGGGAATAACCTGGTCATCAGCGGAACCGGATCGGGAGATGCCGCGCCGCTTTTTTACAGGCATTTTCGCGGGGCGTTCCGCACTACGGCCGGTTCACATAACAGCGGCGCAGAGATTTATCTCCCACGGATTACCTATGAGGCGATGAACTGGCTGGCCGGCACCCGATACCGGGCTGAGTTTGAAGAGCCGAAAAAGACGCAGGAGATTCTCAATCAAATCTGCGAGCAGGCGCTCATCCAGTGCTGGCAGAATGAAGCGTCCAAAATAGATTCTCGCGCCATCAGCCCGCCCCAGCCGGGCGAGGCGATCAAGGAATTGAATGACCAGGAGCATCTGCTGGAGCAGTCGGTCTCGGTGTTAGATGACCGCGAGCTTCAATCCAGCCGGGTGATCGTTTATTACAAGCCGCTGGAAGCGGATCCGGAAGCAAAGCCGAAAAGCTATCAATCCGCATTGGTGGAAGTGGAAGAAGATATTGAAAATGAAAACTGGCTGGGCGAGGAAAAACCGAAGATATTTTTTGCCAACTGGATTTATCAGTCTCCGGAAGCCGCGGCGCTCGCGAGCAGATATTTATTGAGGTATAAGCAGGGCGCGCGTCAACTCAAGCTCAATCTGGAGCTGAAAGACCTGGACCTGGAAGTGGGAAAACTTTTCTGGGTTAAGACGGGAAAAATCCTGAATGAGCGAGGGGAGAAAAGCCGGCTCTTGTTCCAGGCCCTTAAGAAGCAGTTCCGAAGTGCGGGAAGGATTGAGATTCTGGCAATCGAGACCAGGCTGGATTTGATCTATGCCTATATCGGGCCGAAAAATCCGACTTTGAATGAAACCATAAGTTCCAGCGCCACAACCGTCAAGCTTACGCTCACCGGCAATACCTATCAGAACGATGATTTTGCCGACAGCGGCCAGATTCGGATTGAAGATGAGAAGATAAGTTATGCGAGCAAGAGTTATAACAGCCAGACCGGCGTGCTTACTCTCTCCGGATGCGCGCGCGGAATTCTGGGAACTTCCCCGGTCGGCCATAATGCGGGGGTTGATGCTTTGATTCTTTATAACGGCGCCAGCCAATTGGCAAAAGATAAATATGCCTGGAGCAGCGACGAAAATAATTTACTGGATGCTGACGGGAACGGAGAGGGAGATCAGGAAGGTTACTACATTTATTAAAGAAGAAACTGGTGAACCAATTCCACCAGTTTTACCAGTTCTATCAATTTAACCATTTTAATCAGAGGAGGAACTAATGTCCTGGCAAGAAATCGGAATCGGAGAAGTGGACGCTAATAGCCCGGTGAGCACAACCTTGATGGGCAAAATCAGGAACAATCTTTACTGGATTTTTGAGCAGTTCTCCAAAGCAACGCTCTTTGACAACACCGACCGCTCGGCTCCCTCCAGCGGAGAAATTTTGCAAAACTCCAATCAGTGGCAAACCGTGGAGACCATCAAGGTCTATGCCCCGGATTTTGTCCAGAGTCTGAAATTCCGGATCCGCGCCAAAATCACCGCGGGATCGGACCGGCAGATGAGAGCCCGCGAGCCGGCAAGCGGAAATAACAGCGATGTCTATACCTTCTCCGGCACTGATTATGAAGAGATGACCTTGACCTTGAACAATCCCGCCTCGGGCTTGATTGATCTGAACATCCAGGCCAAAGCCACTTTCAGCTCGGGTTACCCGCTCTGTTTCGTTCATTGGTCATTGATCCGGGCCGATGAGGCCAAGTGAGGGAAAAATGGAATCGGTCTGGATCAGCGTTTCTTTTTCAGCAATGATCGCGGTGCTCGGCCTGCTCTGGCGGGACCTTAACCGGAAATTGAACGGAAAAGTCAATGCCGAGCTATGCCAGGAGAGAAGCGCCGGCATTGTTCATCAGTTGGAGCATCAGGAGAAAATTTTGCTCCGCACCGAGCAAAGGTTGATCGGGATGGAGAAACAACTCGCCTATCTCTATGGGGAGGTCGGAAATGAGCTTGATCGTCATTGATCCGGGACACGGAGGAAAAGACCCGGGCGCCGTGGCGAACGGGCTTGAGGAAAAAAATTTAAATCTTCAAATCAGCCGGGAACTTGGGAAACGATTGCTCAGCAAAGGAATTCTGGCTCAGCTCACCCGCGGCTCGGATCTGGATTTGAGCCTGGAGGACAGATGTAAGACAGCTAACAATTGGACGGCAGACCTGTTCTTAAGCGTCCACTGCAACGCTTCCCCAAACCCTCTCGCCCAGGGCATTGAGACTTTTCACCATCCGTCAAGCCCGGCCGGGAATCGGCTCGCGCAGGCGATTCATCAAGAGTTAGCTAAACTTGGCCGCAGAGATCGGGGGGTCAAGACCGCTGAATTTTATGTGCTCAAACATACCCGGATGCCCGCGGTTTTAGTGGAATGCGGTTTTGTCACCAATCCCGCAGAAGCGGAATGGATCAAAACCCATATTCCAGATCTGGCTTTGGCCTTAGCCAAAGGAATCCAAAATTTTGGGTCAGATCATTTTTAACATTTACAATTTACTATTTACACTTTCAAATTTTTCCGGAGGAAAAAATGGACCATTGGCTGTTCAGCAAAGAAGGTGTGCCGTCCAAAACTGCGTTCTGGTTCTCCGCAACCATGTGCGTCACCCTGATCCTGGTAATAATCATCACCATCCGGTTCCTGATCAATCCCGGCCCGGAATTCACCAACGGACTTGCCGGGATCGCCCTCGTGCTGGGAATCCCGAACGCCATTCTCGCAACCGCTTATACCTGGGGGAAGAAAATTGATCAGCAAAATTAAAATCGGAATCGCGATTCTTTTTCTTTTTATCTTCGCGCTCCTAATTGGACTTTATCTGCTGGAGCGGAAGAAAAACCTTTCGCTCAAGGCCGAGCATTATCAATTAGTGGAAAAACTGCGTCTGAATGAGCTGAAAAACAAAATCAGCCAAACTCCAGCAACAGAAACTAAAATTCTTTTCGCAAAAAATTCTCTGAATGTGCGAGCGCCTTCCCTGTCCGCCGTAGCCTCTTCTTGCTCGGACAATCTGTCGGCGAACACAGAAGGCGCGATTCTTCAAGATTGCCGCGCCTGCTTTGAAAATTATCAGTATCAAGTTGAAGTCAAGGATCAGGACGGAAACTGGATTTTCCAGGATGAAAATATATTTGACAACCAGCCTGGCAATCTGACTTTAACCGACAAATTCTGGAGCGAGATTGAGCAGGGGACGCTTGCGTCCCATCCGCCTGAAAGCCCTTCCGGGCTCAAGACTCCCAGGCTCAAAAACCGCGTCCTGGTCGGCTTTGAGTTGGACCAATATAAAATTGAATACGCCTATTCCCCCCTGGGCATCCAAACCAACAAACTTGACCTCGGCCTTGCCCTCTATTCCTCACTCGCCATGAGCTATGCCTCGGCCCCGCTCGAAGCCCGCGCCGGGATTGGGGTGGAGGTAAGGTTCTGAATCTAGAACGATCCTCAATTATCCAGTCCGGTTGCAAACTGTAGTCAATGGGATAAGATGAGAAAAAGTCATGGCCTCAAATCCTACCCAGAAAAATTTAGAACTATTCATAATATCAATTAGTTGCAAGGGCAGAATCTTTGGAAATTTGTTTAATTTATGAGATTTCTTATGAACCTTTCAGGAAAAAGAGCATCAAAAGAACATGGGGATGCCTATGGAGGATATTAGAAATTGATTAGATTACTATTAAAATTTTCTTATTTGCTTGACAGCCCTTTGGAATTCTGATATAAATAGTAATGCTTAAGAAGCGGATATTGTTGATGAAATCTGGTTGCTGGAGATCAAAGGAGGTCAGAAAATGCAAGCGATGAATGATGGGGCGGTGACGGACCTTTCTAGGCCCAGTCGCGTACAGGAGATCTGTCAAAAAAACGGAATAACCGAGGAGGAATTTTGGCGTCTATACAAGCGGGATATTAAAATCTCGATGCAGGCTTTAAAGCTAAGGCTTCTGGGCAATACGGGTAGCGGGGCTTCTATCTTGCATAGCGGCAAGGATGTGAAGATAGGCTTTCTGTATAGAATAAAGAATTTTTTTTCCCGACAAGGGGCTAAAATCTGAAGACTGTCGGTTTTTTGGTTGTTTAAAAAATGTGCTTTTACCTTTATTCTCGAGAAGGAAGTCTTTCTGTAGATTTTTCATATGAGGATATTAAAATCTACAAAAGAGGCTATTCTGAAATTACGCTAGACTTGCTCGTGGGGAACAAGGAAAAACCGATAGATGTAATCTATATTTTGTATCCGAATCTTTTTGCAAAAGATATTAATTTCAAAGCTAAGACTATACGCATTGGCAATCTCTTTGAAAATCGCACAGAGGAACTCTTGGAGCCAAAAGGTCCCGCAAATTATCATTACTCTGAATCTTTTGGTAGAAAACTATATCCCTCGCCTAATGAGCCTGACTTGATTATTCTGGAAGAGCCAGATCCGGTAAAAATAGACAAGGCAATCAAACATGAAGGATATGTTTTAAGGAATGACCAAATTGATTTTAGGGAGTTCCAGTTTCCTTTTGATGAAGAAAATATAATGTGTGAGTGGGGCTATACTTTGTTCAGAATAGAATTTAATAAACCCCTACAGCCCAATAAATGTTATTGGCTTAGGCTTTTTTTTAAGCCCCCGAGCACAACGCTATTTAAGCTCGGCTGGATAAAGAAAAATTCTATATTTCAATTTATGTATAAAATTTCTCTTCATTATACGATATTTTCCCCTTTAAAGGTTCTCCAAAATTTTAAAAACCTCTTGCAAACATATGGAGACATTCTTCGCAATTCTCCAATACTAGCAGGCACATCTGGTATAAGTAATGCATTTAGGCAAGATGCAATTGGCCTAATTGAATGGTTGCAGGAATCAGTTGCTTTTAATGAAACACGCTATAATGACATGAGGCTGGTTCTAAACTTTATGGATTCAGAACCCAACTATTTTGTTATTGAAGGTGGTATAATCCCCCAGCATCCTTTCCCAAATCTTATAGAGAAAGAGCTTAAGAAAGAAGCGCGAATTAAAAGCTTATACAAGTATTTTTTCCTGTCCGGCAATAGATATAAAAGCAATGATGCAAAATTTACGCTCACAATATCATCTAAAAGTGTTTCATATTTTGAGTATTTAATTCCTATTATTATAATTTTATTAATAATAGGCTTTATTTGTTTTGTCTGACCATTTACTATTGGCATTCCTACCTAAGTGATAATGAAAATTTAATCGGACGATGCAATTGCGGGTTGTGAAATGGAACAAACAAAACTTTTCCGCGATTTCGAAGGCGCATCTCGCAAGGAGCCGGTCTTGGTCAGCGCTTGTTTTCTGGGCATTCCCTGTCGGTGGCATGGGAGGAGAGCCAAAAAAAGGGATAAACTGATTGAGAAGCTCAAGGAGAAATATGTGTTAGTGCCGGTTTGCCCGGAACAACTGGGAGGTATGCCCACGCCCCGGACCGGGGAATATCTGGAAGGCACGGGCGCGCAGGTGCTGGATGAAGGATTGCGGATCATTGCGCCGGAAACCGGGGAGGATGTAACCCGCTTCCATATCGCCGGCGCTCTTTACACTCTTGAGATTGCCGAGATCATCGGCGCTAAGCGCGCATACCTCAAAGCCGGCTCCCCGTCCTGCGACCGGGAGGGCGTTACCGGTGAAGTCCTCAAGCGGGCCGGAATCAAAGTAATCCGAGTGGGCTGAGATTCTTTTTAATAACATCGGAAGCAGAAAAAATCAGCCGGATTTTTGCCCACTGGCTCTGAGATACCTTGACTTCCAGAGATAGTAAATCGCCGGATAGACCAGGAGTTCCATCATCACGGAAGTTATCACTCCGCCCACCATCGGCGCCGCGATCCGTTTCATCACATCCGCGCCGGTGCCGGCGCTCCACATAATCGGCAACAAGCCGGCGATAATCACGGAGGCGGTCATAATCTTGGGCCGGACCCGTTTGACCGCGCCGTAATCTATGGCTGATTTCAAATCCGCGCGGCTTTGCATTGCGCCTTTTGCCTGGAAAGCGTCATACGCGTGATCCAGATATAATAACATCACCACTCCGGTTTCCGCGTCCAATCCTGCGAGCGCGATCATCCCGACCCAGACCGCGACGCTGATGTTGTAATGTAATATATATAACAACCAGATCGCTCCCACCAGGGAGAAGGGCACGGCCAGAAACACGATCGCGGTTTTGATTATAGAACGCGTGTTAAGATAGATAATAATAAATATGATAAAGATGGTGAGCGGGACAATGATAATCAGTCTTTGGTTCGCCTGTTGGATATATTCAAATTCTCCGCTCCAGACGATATTATATCCCGGCGGAATTTTTATATTTTCGCGCACGGCCTTCCGGGCGTTCTTGATATAGGTGCCGACATCGGTGCCCTTGATGTCCACATACACCCAGAGCGCGGGCCGGGTGTCTTCGGTCCGGATCACCATCGGGCCTTTGCGGATCTTGATCTCGGCGACCTGGCTGATCGGGATGTTGGCGCCAGCCGGGGTCGGGATCAGCACCCGCTTGAGCGCCTCAATATTGTCCCGGAGCTCGCGGCTGTATCTTAGATTGACCGGATATCGCTCCAGGCCTTCCACTGTGGTCGTGATCGGCATTCCGCCTAATGCGGTCTGGATGATATCCTGCACATTTTTGATGCTCAGGCCGTAACGAGCCGCTTCCGGCCGGTTGATTTCAAGGTCAATATAATTCCCGCCCAACGCCCGCTCCGCAAAGACGGACTGGGTTCCGGGCACGGCTTTGATCACCGGCTCCAGCTCTTTGCCGATTTTTTCCAGCTCGGCCAGGTCCGGGCCGGAGAGCTTGATCCCGACCGGGGTTTTGATCCCGGTGCTGAGCATATCAATCCTTGCCTTGATCGGCATAGTCCAGACATTGGTCAGGCCCGGAAGCTGGAGAGCCTGGTCCAATTCTTCAATCAATTTCCGCGGAGTCATTCCTTGGCGCCATTCTTTTTCCGGCTTGAGCATCACCGTGGTTTCAATCATATCCAATCCGGCCGGGTCGGTCGCGGTCTCGGCCCGTCCGATTTTGCCGAATACATTTTTCACTTCCGGGAAAGAGCGGATGATCTTATCGGTCTGTTGTAATAACTCACGCGCTTTGGTGATAGAAATTCCCGGTAAGGTGGTGGGCATATATAATAAGTCGCCTTCATACAAGGGCGGCATAAACTCCGAGCCTAACCTTCGGAGCGGTATTATGGTGACGGCTAATATTATAATAACAGATATTATCACCGACTTATTATATTTCAGGACATATTTCACGAGCGGATGATAGATTTTGATCAAGAAACGATTGATGGGATTTTTATCCTCCGCTAAGATCTTGCCCCGGACAAAGTATCCCATCAGCACCGGGATGATGGTGATGGACAGGATCGCGGCCGCGGCCATAGAAAGGGTCTTGGTATAAGCGAGCGGCTTGAACAGCCTTCCGGCCTGTCCGGTCAGGGCGAAAACCGGGATGAAGGAAACGGTGATGACCAGCAGGGAATAAAACAGGGCCGGGCCGACTTCGGTTGAAGCTTCCGAGATCACCTGCCAATGTTCCCTCCGGCTTTCCGCCGGCTTCTCTCTCTCAAATTCCAGATGCTTATGCGCGTTTTCAATCATAATGATCGCGGCGTCCACCATCGCGCCGATGGCAATGGCGATTCCGCCCAGGGACATAATGTTGGCGTTGACGCCGATTTTTTTCATTATGATGAATGCGATCAGGATCGCGGTGGGAAGGGTGAAGACCGCGGCCATAGAACTGCGGCCGTGGAGCAGGAACAGGATGCAGACCAGGGCCACGATCAGAATTTCTTCAATTAATTTTTCGCGTAAGGTGTGAATGGCGCGCATAATCAGGCTGGAACGGTCATAGGCGACGGCGATTTTCACATCCGGGGGAAGGCCGGCTTTCAGCTCGTCCAGTTTTTTCTTGACGCCTTTGATAACCTTCAGGGCGTTTTCTCCGTAACGCATCACGATGATCCCGCCCACGGCTTCGCCCTCTCCGTTCAGCTCCGCGATCCCGCGTCTCATCATCGGCCCGATAGAGATGTCCGCGATATCTTTCAGATAGATCGGCGTTCCGGTATGACTCATCGTCATAATCGGGATCATTTTCAGGTCGTCAACGGACTTGATATAGCCGAGACCGCGCACCATAAATTCCATCTCGCCCATCTCAATCACTTCCCCGCCCACATCCTGGTTGCTGTTCTTGATCGCCATTTCCACCATCGGAAGCGGGAGCTGGTAGGCCTGGAGCCTGACCGGATCCACCGTGACCTGATATTCCTTGACATAGCCGCCGATGCTGGCCACCTCGGCCACGCCTTCCACGCTGGAGAGATTATATTTCAGATACCAGTCCTGAAGAGAGCGGAGTTCCTGGAGCGATCTCTTGTCCGAGGAGAGGGTGTATTCATAGACCCATCCGACTCCGGTGGCGTCCGGGCCGAGCGTAGGCACCACTCCTTGGGGCAGTCGTTTCTGGGCATAGCTAAGATATTCCAGCACCCGCGAGCGCGCCCAGTAGATGTCGGTGCCGTCTTCAAAAATGATGTAAACCAGCGAGTATCCGAAAAAGGAATAGCCGCGGACGGTCTTGGAACCGGGGACCGAGACCATCGCGGTGGTGAGCGGATAGGTGACCTGATCCTCCACAATCCGCGGAGACTGGCCGGGGAATTCGGTGTAGATAATCACCTGGACATCAGAGAGATCCGGGATCGCGTCCACCGAGGTGGTGCCCAGCGAGTAAATTCCCGCGCCGATCGCCAGCACGGTTGCCAGGATGACAAAAAATTTATTCCGAACCGACCATTCTATGATTTTTGCCAGCATCGTTTATTCCTTTATTATTGATGTTGATGCCCGGTGCGATCTTCCAGATTCTGATGTTCGGTCCCGCCGGGAGCCAGCCGTTGCAATTGTTCCATCCCGGGCGGCAGCTCCATCGGGGTCTGCCCGGATTGCGGAGCAGGCTGGGATGCTCCGGGTATGCCGGCCTGGTGATGATGAATTGACAATTGCTGGACCGCGGCCTTGAGATTGCTCTCCGAGTCAATCAGGAACTGGGAGGACACCACAATCTGTTCCCCTTCGGAAACGCCCTCCAGGATCTGGACATAACCGTCCGCGTTCACCCCCAGGCTGAGCTCGCGCGGCTCAAAGTATCCGTTCCCGAGCGCGATCACGGCGAGGTTGCGCTCTCCGGAATGGATGATGCTCTGCTCGGGCGCGGCCAGGACCGGCCCGGGTAATGTTGACCTGATCTCAACTGTTGCGAACATTCCGGGCTTTAAATCAAAGGCGCTGGTATTGTTAACTTCAATACGGACTTTCACGGTTTTGCTTTCCATCTCCAGGGTGGGAGAGATATAGGTAATGGCGCCGGAGAATTTTTGGCCGGGAAGATAGGACAGGGAGATGTCGGCGTTCTGTCCGAGCTTGACCCAGGCCAATTCGTCTTGATAGATGTCGGCGAAGACCCAGACCGTGGTCAGGTCGGCGATTTTATATAACTCCATTCCCGGCTCTATTTTCTGTCCCTGGATAATCATTTTTTCAATCACCACGCCTTGAGCCGGAGACCGGATAATCAAATTCTTGTTTGGAGTCCCCCGTTTTTCCAGGGCCTTGATTTCGCTTTCCGGAATGTCCCAGTAGAGCAATCTCCGCTTCGCGCTCTCCGCCATCTGCCTGGCGCGATCAATCGTGGCCGGGTCAGGGCTGTCCTGGACCTGGCGCAGATAATTCAGGGACTGGAGATATTCTTCCTGGCCGCTCACCAGCTCCGGACTGTAAAGCTCAAACAGGGCCTGGCCCTTGCTCACCGGCTGACCGGTGTAATTGACATACAATTGATCCGCCCATCCCATAATTTTGGCGTTGAGATCAAACAAATTTTTCTCGTTGAAATCCACGATCCCGGAGGCGCGGATGGTTCTGGTCAGGATTCGTTTGCGCGCCGGCTCGGTCACCACGCCGATCTTCTGAATCACCGCCGGATCTATCTTGGCGCCTTTGCCCGGCGCTTCAGCGCCTGCTCCGCTTCCCTCCGCGTAAACCGGGGCATAATCCATTCCCATTTCATCTTTCATCGGAACCGGCGAAGTAACCGCGGGATTCATCGGATTGCGATAGTAAAGAATTGTCCGTTCGCCGGGTCTGGGCGCCGGATTGCGCCGATGCTGTTTCCGATAAATCCAGCCGGCAATTCCTCCCAAAATCACGATGGCGACAATTCCGATGATTATCTTCTTCATTGTCAGGTCTCCTGCTTATTTAGGTTTAGCTTCTGTTTAATTTCTTCAATGCTCAATCCGACTACATTTTCCAGCTCGGCCTGGCCGGACATATATTCCATCAATACCATCTCGCAATCCTCTCTGGCCATCTGTAACATCCGATAGGCGTCAATCACCATCAGGAATTCGGTTTTGCCGGTGCGGTAGGCGGAGATGGTGGAATTAAGGGTCTGCTCGGCTTGCGGGATGAGCGTGCTCCGGTAATGCGCGATCAGCTTTTTATTGCCGTTAATTTTTGCCAGCGCCTGCTTCAAGTCCGAGTTGACCATATTTTCCGCGCTCTGGTATTGCGCTTCCGACCTTTTTAGATCCAGCTCATTTCCCTTGAGCCGGCTGGAATATGCCGGGTTGGACCAGGGAGCCGCCGGCAAGGTTACCCCGATCATCAAGGCCCAGAAATCATCCGGGGTATCCTGCATATCCTTATACATCCCGCGAACCATCAGGTCCGGGAGATAGTCGGATCGGGAATAGGCCAGCTCCGCCCGGCTCATCGCCATATTATACTCCTGCATCTTCAACTCCGGGTTATTTTCTTTGGCGATCGCCTTGGCCCGCTCAAAAGTTATATCCGGAGCCTCTGATTCAATGTTCGGGATGGCAGAAAATTCCAGGTCGTTGCTCCGGCCCAGAATCCGTTTCAGTTCCGCCTCGGCAATCGCTTGATCCTGCTCCAGCTTAACGCCGTCCTTGACCAGATTGGCCAGCTCGGTTTCCGCCCGCAAGAAATCCGCCTGGTTCCCCATCCCCACCTCATACTGCTTGCGCGCGATCTCCACAAAACTCTTCACCAGCTTCTGATTTTCAGCATTGATGGCAATCTTGCGCTGGATCAGGTAAAGCTCGTAATATGCCATTTTCAATTCCATAATCAATTCTCGCTCGGCTGATCGGTATTCCTGATCCGCCATCTCCGAAGAACTTTTTGCGGAATTTTTCATTGCATAAAGCTTGCCGGGCAAAGGAAACATCTGCTCAATGAAATAATCTATTTCCATCTGATCGTCCAGCGGGTTGGGAAAAGATGCGATCGGCGTTTGATAAAACTCCATCCCCAGTTGCGGAGCATCCAGCGCCACCGATCCCTTGATCCGGACCTTCATCGCCTCGGCTTGCTCGCGCTTCGCTTTCAGCTCCGGATTATTTTTCACCGCCTCTGCAATCAGCCGGTCCAGGTCATTCCCCGCGGCCTCTTGCCCCAGCCCCGGGATCGGGGGAAAAAGGAAAAAAGCGGCTAGAAAAATTATTGAAATCCTGCCCATATCCCGCCTCCTTTGACAGTTGCCTTGATTCATCAAAACCCTTTTAATCCCAGAATATCCTGCCAGCTTGCCCCGGTCAATTATAAAATAGTTAGACGCTGATTTAACAAGCATAGGTTTCCGCCCGCTTAATTTAACTTGGAATTCCCCGTAGCTTGCTATGGGGATGGTCTCTGTTATATTTCCAAGTATGATACCCCGCAACTTGCTGCGGGGAGCTTCATTAATGCCGCTAATCTGGTTTGGTCTATCTGGGGCATTGCGATTTAAGGCTTTTGGCATAGGAGGAGGGGGCGTCGGTTCCCATCCGGCTATAAACCTGCCAGGCCTCATCGCATCTGCCCAGTTCCAGGTAAAGCCTTCCCAGGTTATGAAGGGCGGTAAAAATTTTCGGGTTGGCCTTGAGCGCTTCCTGGTATTCTCTGATCGCGCCTTCCCAGTCCTGTTTTTCTTGAAGGGCATACCCGAGATTTATATGCGCCTCTGCTTTCTTCGGATTTAACCGAACCGTCTCCCAATATTCAGAAATCGCCTCGTCCAATCTGCCCAGGTCGCTCAGGGTTACCGCAAGGTTGTAATGAGAGTCCGCGTCCGACGGCATCAACATCACCGCTCTTTTAAAGCGCAAAGCCGCTTTCGCTTTTTCCCCGGCTTTATAATACTCGTTGCCGACATTATACTCGGCCCGGTTTTTATCCGGGGATTTTTTAATGGCGTCGGACCAGATGATTCGGTCATTTTTCCAGGTATAGTTCCTCTGCCAGGCAAGCGCGCCGTAAAAAACCAGGATGGCAATGAACAGGCTTAAGACCAATCCTTTCCCGACCTTTCCATACCTTTTCTCCAGCCCTTGTCTCATCCCCTCAATTGCGACTGCCATCGCCAGACAGAATCCGACGCTGGAAAGGTAAAGGAAATGCTCCATGGCAATCTCCCGGATTCGGACCATCTTGATGATGTTGGAGACGGGCAAAAGGGCAAGGAAAATCCAGAAGACGCTTAATCCCAGCCAGGGCAGCCGAAACAGGGAAAAAACCCCTAAAGCCAGAACCAGTATTACCGCGGCGATGCTGTAAAAAATCTGCGCATCCCCCCAGGTCGGCGAAGGCAGGAGCCGGCATTCAAAACAAAGGTGAAGGGGATAAGTCAAAGTCTGAAGGTAATAAAAGAAAATCTTGAAAACCGTGACCAGACGGGAAACATCTCCTTTCCCCTCCGGATACCAGACAAAAAATACTTTTTCCGAGCCCAGCGTGTACCCGAGCACTTTCTGTCGGATCAGCAGATAAACAAGCACCGCGGCGAAAAAGGCCCCGTAAGTGAAGATCCGCCGGGGCTTAAAGATTGATCCGAACTCCCGCTCTCGGGCATAATCAGCCAGCACGAGCAGAAGCGGAAAAACCGCGGCGTTTTCCTTGCAGAGGAGGGCCAGGAAAAAACTTACCAGGGCGAAAATGAGCAAAATCAGTTCCAGCCTGAGTCCCCGGGCCCGGGCTTGAAGGTAAAAATAAAATGACAGCAGGCAGAAAAAAGTGGCAAAGAGATCCGTCCTGCCCGCGATCCAGGTCACCGACTGGGTATGCGCAGGATGCAGGGCAAAGAGCAAGCCGGCGAAAGCGCCGATGGCCCGGCTGGAATCCTTGAGAAGCGAAGAGCCTCGGGACCAGAGATAGAAACAAAGGAACACCAGAACCGAGGCCAGGGAGTGAAAGATAATATTGGTTAAATGATAACCAATTGCTTTTTCCTTCCAGAAACTATGATCAAGGGCATAACTCAGAGTGATCAAAGGCCGATAGAAGAAGCCCCGCCTTTGGGTGCCCGAGTAATCGAAAAAATTCCTTTCAAAAATTTTCTCAAAATTGAGCTTTCCCATCACGGCCGGGTTATCCAGGATCAGGGTATTATCATCGCTGACAAAGCCGTTCTGGAGGGCATTGAAATATACGGTCAACGCGGCCAGGCCGACCAGGACCGCGATCGCCAAATCCAGGCCGGGGAACTTTTTTTTCACCGGCATCTCCGGGCCGGAACCGGCCTTTTTCTTGCCCGGTTCCAGCCCCATTTCCTTGATCGCCTGCTCCACCTCGCGCGGACTTAATTGCAGGGCTTCTGCCAACTGCTGGATTGATTGCGCCGGATAGTTCCGCTTGATCTGCTTTTTCTTTTTATTGGATACGGCCATACTTCATTTTCCAGCCCGGAAAACTTGTGTCAAATCCGGAACCTCGTGGCGCAGGCACTCTTGCTTTGAGGGCCAGACACTCTTGCTTGCCTTCCGAAGCTTTAGCGTAGGATGGTCTGGCATTGTTCCTCGCCAGCCCTGCGTAGCTCGCAAGAGCGAAGCAGGGTTCCTCTTTCCTCATTCCTCCTTCCTCAGCCTTTCAACTTTTCAACCTTTCAACCTTTCAACCTTCTCTGCATACACCAATCCCGTCAAATCCGCTTTCGTTGTTTCAAGGGCAAATATTTTTTTGCCCAGGCGCCAGGGCGATCAAGTAGAGGCATTGTTGACGCTGAATGGCACGGGAGGAATATTCAAGCCGTGGAAATCAAGGTTTCTCGGTTTCTAAGGTTTCTAGGGTTTCTAA